>Ga0114997_10001292_pt1 | contig 20861 bp, 24 predicted proteins | sample ArcticOcean_MG_C_2_FD_87045 | JGI IMG/M metagenome (GOLD analysis project Ga0114997, IMG submission 87045) | Marine microbial communities from western Arctic Ocean - ArcticOcean_MG_CB4_136 | ecosystem: Environmental > Aquatic > Marine > Oceanic | place: Arctic Ocean: Canada Basin | collected...
GCAGGTCCTTGAACTGTGCATATTGCGGGCCGTTCTCGTTGTCGTCATGGATCACGATGTGGCTCATAGGACCGGCTCCTCGCGGGTGAGTACTGTTCTCCTGTGGACATTTCCTTGCCCCTGCTTGAGTAATTCGGCCCGGGTAGCTGGGTCCGCCGACCCATTCCTGGTCGGTGCCGGCCCCGCAAACCGTGCCCCTCAGACCCTGGTTCGTCGCTAGGGTCATCACCGTGGCTAATGACTCCGCGGCTGAGCGCCGGACCCGTGTCGCTGTTGCCGGCCATGACAACGATCCCGATACCGCAAGGTCGGGGCTCGACGATGACGACAGCATCGTACGGATCGCTGCGCTTCGGTCGCTCGGCCGGCTTCAGGACTTGCAGATCAACGAGCACACCGAAGCACTCCGCGATCCGTCCCCTCCGGTCCGCATCGCCGCGCTCGAGCTGGCCCTACTCAGCAAGGGCCCAGAGATCGCCTCACTCCTCGATGACGAGGAGCCCATGGTCGTCGAGTCCGCAGCGTGGGCGCTCGGCGAACGCGGAGACCACACCACCAGCACAATCGATCGACTGGCTGCGGTTGCTGGCGCTCACGACGATCCGCTCGCTCGGGAAGCGGCCGTCGCCGCGCTCGGAGCGATCGGCGACGAGCGGGGCCTTCCGGCAATTCTCGCCGCGACCACCGACAAACCTGCAGTCCGACGTCGAGCCATCATCTCGTTGGCGGCCTTCGAGGGGCCCGAAGTCGATGCGGCCTGGGAACGTGCTCGGACCGATCGCGACCGGCAGGTGCGAGATGCTGTGGAAGAACTTCTTGGCCCGGAGACCTGACAGAAACCGACGCTAACGGCGTCGGGAACTGCCGCCTTCCATAAACATAGCTTGCACGGACTCGTAGTGTTCGATCACGCGACCGGCGCCATTGGCCACCGCTTCCAGCGGGGAGTCGACAAGGCGCACCATCACTTCTGCTTCCTTGGACAGGCGGGTTTCCATGCCTTTGAGCATGCCGCCACCGCCAACAAGGTGGATGCCTTGCACGATGAGGTCCTGCGCAAGTTCGGGCGGCGCTTGAGCCAAGCATGAGAGCACGGAGTCAACCATTGCGGTGACCGGTTCCTCGATCGCCACCCGGATTTCCTCCGGCGTCAGCAGGACCGTTTTGGGAAGACCGCTCATGAGTTCGCGCCCACGCACTTCGGCGTTGACCTCGTTGTCGGTTGGGGCGGCCGAACCGAGGACAATCTTGATTTCCTCGGCCGTTCGTTCACCAACGGCAATGCCGTATTCGCGGCGAACGTAGCCCTGGATGGCGTTGTCGATATCAAAGGAACCGACCCGAACTGCCTCGAGAGCGACCACGCCGCCGAGCGAGATCAGCGCAGTTTCAGTGGTGCCACCGCCGATGTCGATCACCATGTTGCCAATGGGCTCGTTGATCGGCAGGTCCGCACCAATGGCGGCGGCCACTGGTTGTTCGATCAGACGGGCATCGGCGGCACCCGCTCGCTTCGCCGCTTCGGTTACGGCCCGGCGCTCAACGGCGGTGATCGCCGAGGGGACACAGAGCACGACGCGAGGCCGATTGAGACGACTCACACCGACACGCTGCAAGAGCAGTCGGATCATCCGCTGAGTGACGTCGAAGTCGGTGATGGCGCCCTTTCGCAGCGGGCGAACCGCCACGATGTAGCTCGGCGTCCGGCCGATCATCTGCCAGGCCTCGTGCCCCATTGCCAGCACTTCGCCGTTGCGACTATTGAGCGCGATTACAGAAGGCTCGTTAAGAACGATGCCTTCTCCCCGGGCATAGACGAGCGTGTTCGCCGTCCCCAGATCTATCGCAAGGTCACGTGCCAGGGTTCAGCGCTCCTCGTCGGCACCGGGGTCAAGCTTCACAATACCGCTCGGCTGCCCGTGCGTCCTGGTTGCGTTGAGCGGAGCGATCGCGCGCAGCTGCTCTTGGAAGTTGGGGGGCCGCGGTTGGCGCACCCGATGACCCAAATAGAGGATCACAGATCCAATGACTGCGGCTGCCACTGCAACAAACAAGAAGATGGCCGCCGTACTCACGCGGTCTCTCCAACTTCGGTGATGTGTTGCGCTTCCACACCCCACGACTCGCCACCGCTCCAGGTTTCGCGCTTCCAGATGGGAACCGTGGCTTTGAGGGTGTCGATGCCGAAACGTGCTGCTTCGAACGCCGCCGGTCGGTGCGGGGCTGATGCTACGACAACGACCGAGGACTCGCCCACCGGCACGACGCCGATGCGGTGCAACAGAACAACCCGGCCCAGGCTGGGCCAGTCGGTTCGCATCTTCGCGGCGATGTCAGCGAGACGGGGCACGACATGCGCCTCGTAGGCCTCGTATTCAAGCTGCTCGACGCCTTGTCGACCGGGTGCATGATCGCGAGCAGTACCGCTGAAGAGAACCAGCGCGCCACAGCTCGGGAGGACAGCCCAGTCCGCCGCAGACCCGGCCGGAAGCACGGCTTCGGTGAGACCGAGCCAGTCCTCAGTGTCGTTGGGTGGGAGCAGCACGTCGTAACTGTAGGGCCGTCCCCGGCAAGGCCAACCCGGGGCCGCGCCCACCAAATGCCGATCCATCAGTACTCTCGCGGTTCGTGGGAGACGGAGAGCGCGACACATTTGAACCTGGCGGTCGTCGTCCCCTGCCGCCCGAGGACCGAATTTGGCGCCACCCGAGCGAGGTCGCGGCCGAAGTCCGCCCACTCGTTGCGGCTCGCCGACGTCGACGCCAGCGAGCCGGAGCGTCACTGCTGGGCGCCCTTGCCGCAGCATCGGGCCTGATCTGGCTCTCCGACAACGGCCGCACGGATGTCTTGGTCACCGCGGACATCGTGGCCATCGGCAACAACGACGACGCCCCGACTGCGGCGGCGTCACCTACAACGACGCTCCTTACTTCGATCGCGGCGCTCGACGGATTCACCGACGACGACATGATCCTGATCCGCTCAGCGGAAAGCGCCGAGCTGCTCGCCGGAGCGCTCGTGGCCCGCGATGGTTACGTGATCACCAGCGGGCGGGCGCTCGCGGGGGCCGACCACGTGATGATCTGGTTTGGCGATCAGCAGGAGTCGGGCACTGTCGTTGGGTACGACGAGGTCACCGATGTCACCGTCATCAGGCTCGATGACAACCTCACGCCCGGCGACATGGCGATGCAGAAGAAGTCCGACGGCGCGAAAGTTGATCAGGGTGATCTCGTCACGATCGCCGAACCCGGCCGAAGTGATCGACAACAACGAGTGGTCAATGCCGCCTCATCTTCGGCACTCGACGACGGAGCACCGGTCGTCGGAGTTGTCGAACTCGATGGCCGTATCGGTCAGATCCCGCCGGGAAGCCCGGCCTACGACAGCGAGGGCGAGATCGTGGGCATGACCTCATCGACTGCGGCCGACGCACCTACCGCGCTCGTACCGATCCGCCTCGTACGCGAGGTAGCCGACGAGCTCATCGACGAAGGCGTGGCCAGCCACCCGTGGATCGGCCTCACCGCACGCACCGGAGACGAAGCCGGCTCGATTGTCACCACAGTCACCGAAAATGGTCCGGCGGCCAACAGCGGAATCGAGGAGGGAGACCTCATCATCGAGATCGGCTCAACCTCCATCGCGAGCATGGAGGAGATGGTGGCGACACTTCGCGAACATGAGCCCGGCGATGCTCTCACCATCGTGGTAATTCGCGGCGGCGAACATATTGACTGCTCCGTCGAACTGGCGCTACACAGCAACGCTGCGTGAGCGTCGCAAGCGACGCGTTAAGGCGACGAAACCGCCGAGCACTCCGACGATGAGGGCTACTGACGCAACCAGCGCCAGCTCTTGACGCCGTCGCGCAGGCATTCGATCAAGCGAACCGGGTTCGTGACTCACGACCCAGGCTTCCTCGTTTGAATATGACGGGCGCCAACCGAGCGAACGAAGGCGGTCGTTGGACACGACCCAGCTATGCGAGGTGTAAGGCACGACACTGGGCGGGACCGGGGCCACACCAAAGCGCCAGCGAGCTGCCGCCAGGGCACGAGCGGCCCAGCCTGGCACTCGAACGCGGGCGGTTGGACCTTCCAGGTCATGGAGGGCGTCAGGTGGAATCCAACCATCGGGCGCGACGTTGGCGATCCCATCGAAGCGCTTCGTTACCGCGACTGCGATCGCGTCGACGAGATCATCAATGTGAAGATATTGGACCGGCGGATCACCTTCCGCGGCCACGCCGATGCGGGCCGAGTGAAGGATGCGGGCCAAACCACCCAGATCATCGTCAGTGACAATCGCAGTCGGTCGCAGGATCGCCACTGCACAATGATCGTGACGCGCTCCCCATTCGGCAACGAGTTGTTCGACATCGGCGCGAGCGACCGCCCAGCTGAAATCGGGGTTCGGGCGAATCGCGGCATCCTCCGTGATCGGGACCGGATTGGCCGCCCACGCGCCATAGACCATGGCCGTCGACAAGACAACGACATGACCAACACCCGCTTCGGCCGCCGCCTCGAGGACTCGGACAGTGATCGCGAGATCAAGTTCTTCCGCCGCGGGCTCGGGCACACCCGGGGTACTCGCGGAGGCGAGGTGAACAACAACATCGGCCCCCGCGAAGATCGAACCCAGCGGCCCCGCCGCAAGGTCCACCCGCTTCGATTCGACATCAGCCGCCATCGGCGTACCGACCCGATCAACCGCGAGGACATCCATTGTCTGGCCCTCATTGGCCAGGCGACGAACCATTCGCGATCCCACCGCACCGGCCGCGCCGGTGACCACCACGCGCATCATCGTGCCCGCCCGAGGCGGAGGGGGGCGTGGAGTATTGGGCCGAGCACACATCTACGATGCCGTCATGAGCGACGATCTGCCACCCGATGGCGACCCACTCGGCGGGATTCCCTTTCTCGGAGAGCTGATGAAGATGTTGCAAGGCCAGGCCGGTGGCGGCACCGACACCGCCCGCCAACTCGCCCGATCGATCGCCAACGACGGCGAGTCGGAGGCGAATATCGACCCCGCCGACCGGATCGCCGTTGAAGAACTGATCCGCGTCGCGGAGCTCCAGGTCCAGAATGCAACCGACCTCCCGGTTGCTCGGCAAGGTCCGTTGCGTGTCGTCGTCGCCAATCGCTCTCAATGGGCCGATGAAACAATCGACCACTACAAGCCGCTCTTCGAGACGCTGGCCGCCTCGATGACGGCCACAATGGGCGCACCCGAGGATCTTCCCGCCGACGATCCAATGAGCCAGATGCTCGCCAGCCTCTCCCAGATGATGGGGCCGATGATGCTCGGCATGACAACCGGGTCGATGGTCGGCAACCTTGCCCGCACTGCGTTGGGTGGCTACTCGCTGCCCGTCCCGCGGCCGGCCGGTGCCCCGCTGCTCGTATTGCTCCGCAACCTCGACGAGTTCGGCGCCGACTGGTCCCTCGACAAAGCCGACCTCCGACTCTGGGTCTGCCTCCATGAGGTGACCCACCATGCTGTGATCAACGTCCCGCACGTTCGCGAGCGGCTGACTGACCTCCTGCAACGCCACGCCGGATCCTTCGAACAAGACCCAGAAGGCATCGGCTCCGCATTCGGCGACGTGGACTTGTCAGCCGGCCCCGAGGCGCTCGCCGAGCTACAGAACAAGCTCGGCGATCCCGACACCGTCCTCGGCGCCGTGCGCTCGGCGGCCCAAGAGACTCTCCAGCCCGAACTCACCGCGCTGATCGCCGCTATCACCGGCTACGTCGACCATGTGATGGACCAAACCGGCGGCCCACTTATTGGGTCCTACGGCATGCTCACCGAGGCGCTTCGGCGCCGCCGAGTTGAAGCGACGGCGAGCGATCGCTTCGTCGAACGCATCCTCGGACTCGAGCTCGATCGCAGCCAGTACGACCGCGGCACGGCGTTCGTGGGTGGCATTGTCGAGCGAGCCGGCGATGAGGGCCTCAACCGATTGTTCGCCGAACCCGGCAATCTCCCCACACCCAACGAGATTGATGCGCCCGGATTGTGGCTGGCCCGAATCGACTTGCCCGACGATCCTGACACGTCACCGAACTAGCGCCGACGAACCAGACAGCTAGCGAGCCGCGTCATCGTCGCGACCGTCGAGCGGCGGCGGCGGAGCTGGCGGTAGCGGGTCAACCTCTACGCCATCGATCGACGACACGTAAGGCGTCGAATCGTCCCAATAGTCCGACGGCCCGATCTCCGTCGTCAGAGCCGGGGGTGCCGGTTGCGACGGGCGAATGTCGTCGTCGGTGAGTTCGACCGTCTGGTCCTCATCGTCGACAAGGGGTTCGGATGCGGGCGTTTCCGACGGCTCGCCAACGCGAGAGAGACGACGGGCGAACGCGCCGCGACCTGGACCGCCAGCCACATAGGAAAACAGCGCGACTCCGGCCGCAATTGCGACGAGCCACGCACCAACGGTGACGCCGATGCGGATCACGACCGGGGTGATCGCGCCGATCGTGAAGGCCAGCTGGAATCGAGCCTCGAACCGGGCGAAGGACCGGCCATAGTTGGCATCGGGCGCGTCGCGCTGCACCAGCGCATCGAAGGCGAGCTTTCCGGTGACTGTCGCGAACGAGATAACGAACGCGAGAAGGGCGGTACCAAGGACCGCACCGTTGACCCCGGCGAAGATTGCAATTCCAACGATCCCGGCCAGCGCGCCCGCGAGCATTCGCTCTTCGGTGACACGTTCGCGAAGGAGCGGCGCAGACTTCGCACCACTCAGCGAACCAGAAACCGCAAACAATCCGACTAACCCGAAGTGCCAGATCGGCGCCCGCGGGTCACCCATGATGTCGATGTCGCGCACGGTTGCCGTAGCTCCACCGAGGGCGGCACCTTCGTGGCCGACGCTCAGCGCTTCCTTGCCGCCGCGCAGCTCGAACATCAGAAGCATCGTGACAAAGCCGACAATGCCGCGGATCGTGGCCATCGATGTAGCGGCGAGCAGAATCTTCGCGTCGCGGAGCTCCGCTTTTTCCATCTCGTCGGCCGGCTCCGGCGCAACCACGATCTTGGGGAGCTGGACCGCAAGGATGGTCGAGACGATAAAGCCGATCATCGCGATGGCCGCCGCTATCGCGGGGCCCCCGATCAGGCTAAAAGCTCCCGCGATCCCGGCGCCAGCCGGACCGGCAATCGAACTCAAGAGCGCGAGCCTGCTGTTGGCGCTCACGAAGTCTTCTTCGCTCTTCACGAACTGGGGAACAACCGCTGACTTCGCAACGGCGTACCCCTTCTGGAGCACAAGAATGCCGAACGCCTCTGGGAACAACAGCAGCGAGTCGAAGTGGCGGATCATAAAGAACGCCACAATCGCCCGGCCCACAAGGGTGGCGAGAATCATCATTCGGCGGCCGCCCGCGGCTCGATCGATCGCGGGGCCGATCAGCGGCGTTACCACCGCAAACGGCGCCATCGTGAGGAGAAGCGCCAGCGCAACCCGGGCCCGAGATTCATCGGGAGAGATCGAAAAGAAGATGGAGCCAGCGAGAGCCGCCGTGATGGCACCATCGGACGCCGCGCTCGCGGCGTGCACCCGGGCCAGGCGCACAAAGGGCGTGACAACGAAGCCTTCCGCTCCCTCCTTTTTCGGCTGGGGACGCCGTAGTGGTCGCCATCCCGGATCGTTCACAACGTCAGTCTATTGCTCCGGCGAGGCCACGGGGATTGCGCCAAGTAAAGATGCATCGCGCTCGTAGGTGAGCAGGTTTCTCGCGGCAACGAGACCGAACCAACCAAGAGTGTCGACCTCGTCGTTGGGCACAAACACGCCGTCGACGAGCTCCATCGTCCAGTAGACGACAAGTTTTTCGCGATCCTTGGCGTCGATGTAGCGAACCTCGGGAAGCCGATCGAAACGACGGCACCGATATCCGGTTTCCTCAACGACCTCGCGTTCGGCGGTCTGGCTGAGATTTTCGCCGTCGGCCATCTTTCCCTTCGGAAAGGACCAGTCCTGGCGGTGGGGCCGATGGATAAGCAGCACCTCCGGCTCGTCGACGTGGCGCAGGATCAATCCGCCAGCCGCCCACACCGTGACATCGGGATAGTCCACCGCGAGTTGGTCTCGAAGGTCACCCATGGGCTGCGGCCCGGGCCCGGGCGAGTGCTTGGAGCCGTTCGTGGGCATCGACCCCGACAGGACCGCGCCGCCGTGTCCACACCCCATCACCATCGAGTGTCCAGGCGAGGCGGTCGTCGGTGAGGTACATCTCGATCGCCTCATGGATCCGGCCAAGGATGGCCGGGTCAGTGACCGCCAGCATGACCTCGATTCGGCGATCGAGATTGCGCGTCATGAGGTCAGCGCTGCCGAGGTAGGTGACGGGCTCACCGACTCCGGCACCATTGGCGAAATGAAAGACGCGCGAGTGTTCTAGGAATCGGCCGACGATCGACCGCACGCGGATGCGATCGGAAAGTCCACGCACCCCCGGTCGAAGACAGCAGGTACCGCGCACGATTAGGTCGATCTCGACGCCGCCCTGCGACGCGCGGTACAGCCGCTCGATGATGTCGGGGTCGACCAGGCTGTTCATCTTCAGGATCATGCGGCCCCGACCCGACTCGATCTCACCCTCGATCAGATCATAGAGCCGAGGCCGAAGGTCCTTAGGGGCCGCGAGGATCCGTCGATACTCCTGGGCCCGGCTGTATCCGGTGAGGCCGTTGAAGAAGTCGGCGAGATCTTCGCCGACATTGGGATCGGCGGTCAGAACACCAAAATCCTCATAGATCTGCGCAGTGCGATGGTCGTAGTTGCCCGTGCCGATATGGCAATAGCGGGCGATCCCCCCAGCCTCTTCGCGCACCACCATGCAGATCTTCGAATGGATCTTCAGCCCAACAACGCCATAGGCGACGTGAGCGCCGGCTTTCTCGAGGCGTCGAGCCCAGCCAATGTTGGCCTCTTCGTCGAAGCGGGCCTCGAGCTCGACAAGTACGGCGACTTGCTTGCCCCGTTCTGACGCGCGGATGAGCGCGTCGATGATCGGGCTGTCGCCGGAGGTTCGGTAAAGCGTCAGCTTGATCGCCAGCACGCTGCGGTCCGTCGCAGCCTGACGAATGAACTCCACCACTGATGAGCTGAACGACGAGTAGGGGTGGTGCACGAGCACGTCGCCCTGACGCAGTGCGGCGAAGAGGTCGGCTGGCCCTTCCTCAGCGTCGAATGGTGGTTCAACTACCCCTTGCCAAGCTGGCCAGCGCAGCGTTGGGCGGTCGAGGCGGGCGATAGCCGAGAGCGATGTGGCATCGATCGGTGCCGCCGTCGCATAGACATCGGACTCTTCGAGATCGAGTTCTCGAAGCAGAAGCTCTCGGACTTCATCGGACATGGTCGAAGCCACCTCCAGCCGCACGGCTCGGCCGAAGCGACGCCGGCGCAGCTCGAGCTCGACGGCGATGAGAAGGTCGTCAGCCTCTGTGTCATCGAGCGCGATGTCGGCGTTTCTCGTGACCCGGAAGGCATGCGACTCGACAATCACCATTCCGGGAAAGAGCTGAGCGAGATGCGCCTGGATAACCGACTCCAACGCCACGAACCGATCACCGTCGCCAACAGCAAGCCATCGGTCGAGTGTGTTCGGCACCTTGACGCGAGCGAAGCGGGACCGGTGGTCGATCTGGTCGCGAACGACCACCGCCAGATTCAACGAAAGATCAGAGATGTAAGGGAACGGGTGGCCCGGATCGACGGCCAGCGGGGTGAGCACCGGGAAGATGCGAGCTCGGAATCGCTCGTCGACCTCGGACTGCTCGGCGGCTATCAGGTCGTCGTAGGCAAGGAGGTCGATGCCGGCAGCCTTCAGCTCTGGCTGCACCCGGTTGAGAAAGAGGTTCTCGTGCCGGCATCCCAAATCGTCGACGACGCCACAAATGACAGCGATCTGGTCGCCGGGTGTTCGTTCGTCGGGGCCCCGAGTCTGGATTCCCGCCGCCACCTGATCATGGAGCCCAGAGACCCGCACCTGGAAGAACTCATCGAGATTGCCCGCATAAATTGAAAGGAAGCCGAGCTGTTCGAGCAGCGGAACACTTTCATCCACCACGAGATCGAGCACGCGGGCGTTAAACGCGAGCCACGAGAGTTCGCGGTTTAACGAGTTGGTGTTGTTGTTGTCCCAGCCGCCGACCTGAGCGGCCGTATCGAGATCGTTCATCCCTGCGGTTCCATCAAGAACGCGGCACCCAGCGCCCCGCCTGTGTCGCCAAGAGCAGCGCGGCGAACCGGCGCCGAGATGCCCGCGAAGGAACGAGCGGCGATCCGACCTTCAAGATCGGCTCGGAAAGATTCCCCCAGCCGCTCGGCCATGCCACCGCCGAGCACGATTAGCTCGATATCGACGAGTGCGATCGCGCTGGCCAGCGCGGCAGCCATTGCTTCCGCGGCCTCGTCGATGACTGACGCAGCGAGCGAATCGCCACGGTCGAGCGCCTTCTCCCACGTGCTCGACTTCATGCGATCGTCACCGACGAGATCGATGAGCGAAGTGGCTTCGCCATCCGAATGGCGGGCCCGTGCCCGGGCCTCCATCATTCGCCGTCCGGCATAGTCCTCAAGCTCACCTCGGCCAACGACCGCTCTGTCGAACTCAGCAAAGTTCACATAGACATGACCAATCTCGCCCGCAACGCCGCGGGGGCCCTGCCGAAGCCGACCGTCGAGAACGAGGCCGGCACCGACGCCGGTACCCATGAAGACACCGAGGAGATTGTCGACGCCTTGGCCAGCCCCCACTCGCGCCTCTGCGAGTGTGCCGACGTTGACGTCGTTGTCGACGACAACCGGGCGGCCACCGCAGCGAGAGGAGAGTCCGGCGGCGACATCAACGTCGTGATCCCAGTCGGGCAGATTCGACGCGATCGACAACACACCTGATCCGGGCATGACCGGGCCGGGGACCCCGACCCCGATCGCGGTAGCGGTGTGATCCGGGTCGACCTTGTGAACGGCCACGGCCATCGCGTCGAGCACGTCCTCAGGTCCACCCGTGCGCGGGGTGGACTTCTTTCCCTTCTTTACGATCTGGCCGTCCTCCACGAGGACCGCCATGATCTTGGTTCCACCTAGGTCGAGGCCAAGCGTCGGCATCAGAGGAGATCCGCTCGGAGGGTCACGACGACGCTTCGTCCTCCGGGTAACCGAGGTCCCACTCGACCACAATTCGTTCGCGCTCACCGTCGCGGTTGACCCGTTCGCGGTTGCGGCGGAACTGAGGGTCGTGCGGCGGGAGCAACAGCAGACGCGCATTGACCCGGTCACGGAAGCCGTCAATGACCTCACGCTCGCCGTAGACCGCACGGATCTCCCAGTGCGGGGCGGTCGGTCCGAGATACACGATCGTGGCCTGCGCGATTGGCGGCTCTTCCGTCTCGAGATCAGCAGTATCGGTCATCACAGCTCCATTTGCGGTGTGCGCGGGATGAGCCAGTGTAGCTGGCGGTGATGGTCCCGCTTCACGTCGAGTTCACCACTTTCTGCGGCGAATTCACTTCAGTCCGTATTACTTCTCTGTCGAATGTGGCTTTACGGGAACTTTCCCCTCGATCTGTGCGTAATACCGATACCGAAAGCGGGCATCGGTCAAGCGGGCACATTGCTTGAGGGCCACAGCCCAAGGAGACCCAAATGGACACCAGTTGGATGGCAGTAGGAAATTGCGCCACCCACCCCCCGGACACGTTCTTTCCTTCCGATGGCGTGGGAGTCGAAGTCGCCCGTCGCGTTTGCGACGGGTGTCCAGTCCAGGAGCGCTGCCTCGAATACGCGCTTCGCAATCGCATCGACCATGGAGTGTGGGGCGGAGCGAGCGAACGCCAGCGGCGGCGGATGCTCAAGGCGCGTCGACAGGTTGCTGTCAACGCGATGGCCAGCTGAGCTGAGCCACTAGGGGGAACTCAGTCCCAGAACCAGAACGAATCGACAACGGTGTCTGCGGTCTCCCGCACTCGATCACCCAACGAGGGTGATCGAGTCGGGAGATCGTCCATCATGTCGCCCATCATGTCGTTGTGGGGGTGCTCGCTGACCACAATCCAGACAAAGCCGGTGCCGTCGATCACGGCAACATAGGCGCCCTCGGCCGGACCGGACCACATACCGCGATGATCACTTTCGGCCAGCCCAACGGCATCGAGGGCGCCCAGGTCGGCCTCCCCCTCGTGCCGGAAGACAGAGATCGGCTCACCCTCTGGTCCGACATAAAGAAGGTGGAGCGTCGACCCGCTGAGAAAAGCATGTTCCATCGACAGGTCATCGGGCACCGCCGGCGCCATCGACATGGCCTTATCCATCGGCATTGGATCCATGTGGTCCATGTCATCGGGCATCGGGTCACCCTCGACAACGCCGGCGGCCGCCTCGTGTTGCGCGATCAGGTCACCCATCGCGGGCAGTGAATCCCCTCCGCCGACCCCGCCGACCCCGCTGGCGATAATCACCATCGCGGCAGCCGCGGCCGCGAACCGGGGCACGCGGCGACGCGAGGCAAGCGTGACAACGGGCGCACGCTGCGCGGATGCATTCCGCTGCTCCGCGACCGACCGGTCGGCCGCCTCAACTGACGCAACAATTCGTTCGATGGCACCGTCAAGCGGGCGAGCAGTTTCGCTTCGCATCAGCGTCCGGACACGCGCGAGGTCGTCACATGTCGCGGCGAGAACCGAGTCGGCTGCCAACGCCGCTTTGAGCTCGGCCTCTTGGGCATCGTCAAGTTCGCCGTCGAGATGGGCCGAGAGCCATTCTTCGTTCATGACAGCAGCTCCCGTAGTCGCGATCGGCCGCGATGTACCCGGGAGCGAACAGTGCCCACGGGGACACCCGTGTAGTCGGCGATTTCGCTATAACTCATGCTCGCCACATCACACAGCACCACCGCAACCCGGAACTCCTTTTGGAGTCCGGCCAGGGCTTCTTGAATGTGATCGGGCAGCGATCGCATCGCCAGGTCCTCGTCGGCTGCAGGCCCACCGGCGATCACCCGGTCGGGATCGTCAGGGAGAGCAGACTGCGGTCGTCGTTTTCGACGCCTCGTCTCATCGAGGAAAACATTCGTCACGATAAGGGCTAACCATCCTTGGAGCGATCCGGGGGTGTAGTTGGCGAGGCCCCGCTTCACCCGGAGCAACGCCTCCTGGACAACGTCCTCGGCATCAGAATGGTTCCCAGCGAGTCGATACGCGACGGAATACATGAAGCGGGAGTGGTCGCGCGCGACCTCCTCCCACGTGGGCACGAATCCTGGCGTGCCGAGCGAATCGCGTTCGGTCAACGCGACCGAGGATCACTTCTTGGAAGTGGATTCGTCCTCGTCTTCGGTGCCTTCGGAAAGGCCAGCCTTGAATTCGTTTTGGGCCTGGCCAAGCGAACGCGCCAACTTTGGCAGCTTTGCGCCGCCGAAAACGAGCACAGCAAGGAGGAGGATGTAGAGGAACTCATTCCCCTGGAGGAAAGCAAGCATGGTTCGACAGTACCTTATAGAAAGTGAAAAACGTATGAGGGCTTCACAAGAAGCTGCGAAGACTCATGCTTCACCATCGGCCGAACACCATCGGAAGTTGACCGATACCGCGCCGAGCGGTCAGGCAATAACGCTGCTCGACTGTGCTGTCGCCGCAGCTCGGGCCAGGGCTCGCTGGCGGCGAATGCGGCGACGCTCACGTTCGCTCATTCCGCCCCAAATGCCAAACTTTTCACCATTTTGCAACGCGTATTCAAGACAGTCGTAACGCACAACACAGCCCCGGCAGACCTCTTTGGCTTCACGGGTGGACGCGCCGCGCTCGGGGAAAAACAGGTCGGGATCGACGCCCAAGCAGTTGGCATAGTCCTGCCAGGCCTTTTCGTCTGCCTCTATATCGGAATGCATGGCCATGGGGTTCCTCCGTGGCGCTCGATGAAATCCTGATGGATTCCCTCCGCCTGCTGCCACAAGTGTAATTACAGCACTGTGTTTCTGTGCTTGTAAAGGGCGGGAGCCGAGTTTTTCTCAGGATCACGAATCGTCGCGGGTGCTTTGGCTGGCGGCAAGCAACATCGAAACGTCGTCGGCGGGCGCTGGGCGGGCGAGATGGAACCCCTGGCCCCGGCCACAACCGAGCCCACGAGCTCACCAAGCTGCGTGGCATCTTCGATTCCTTCCGCGACAACTTCGAGCCGAAGGGTGCGCGCCAGCCCAATAATGGAACGAACGATCGCCGCGTCATCTGGGTCCACCCCGACGCCGTCGACGAATGCTCGATCAATCTTCAAGATGTCGACTGGGAACCGCTTCAGATAAGCCAGCGATGAGAAGCCGGTACCAAAGTCGTCGATGGCGACCTGCACGCCCAGCTCGCGGAACTGCGCCAGAATCCTGGCGGATTCCTCAACATCATCCTTGATCGCCGTCTCCGTGAGCTCAAGGCAGAGTTTGTTCGCGGGCAACGCGGCGAGGACGAGCGCCTCCTCAACCTCCGCCACAACCGCGCCACGAAGCTGTCGGGCGGAGAGATTGACGCGAGTGATCACATCGTGACCGTCGGCGAGCCACTGGGCGCCCTGGACCGTGGCTTGGCCGAGGACCCAACGTCCGAGCTCGATAACAAGCCCGTTTTCCTCAGCCAACGGGATGAAGGAGCCCGCAGCAAGGAGGCCGCGTTCGGGGTGTTGCCAGCGAACCAGCGCCTCGGAGCCGACAATCTCTCCGGTCTCAAGAAGGAACTCTGGCTGATAGTGCACTTCAAGCTGGCCGTTGCTTATCGCACGGCGAAGGTCGGTCTCGGTGCGAATGCGGTCGACGACCGCCTGCCGCATCGAACTGTCGAAAGCTTCCCAGCGGTCGCGACCCTTGCCCTTCGCCTGATACATCGCCGCGTCAGCGTGGCGGAGGAGATCCTCCACGATGTCGCCCGGTTCGAGACTGCGATGCCGATGGATGCACTCGGGAATACCTCGTCGTCGCCGACTATGACCGGCTTGCGGAGCAGATTCAGGAGCCGCTCAGCGACCACTCCGGCGGCGTGATGGTCGGCCGGGGCACGGAGCAGGATTGCGAACTCATCGCCGCCGAGACGACATACCGAGTCGCCGGGCCGAAGCGACAGACGAATGCGGTCGGCGCACGAGATGAGGAGCTGATCGCCGGCGCTGTGTCCGAGCGAGTCGTTGACCACCTTGAACCGGTCGAGGTCGAGCACGAGCACGAGCACGGCGCAATCGCCTGGGCGTTCGAGCTCCGCCGCGATCTCAGCCATCAGCGCTCGTCGGTTGGGAAGTCCGGTGAGCTCATCGTGGGTGGCCTGATGTCCGAGCGTCTCGCGGTTGCGGCGCCGCTAAACCGACTTCAGACCGCACAGAACTCTCACCAGGTGACGTCACCTTCCACCATCGGCGTTGCCGGGGCGACATTGAGTCTTGGGAGAATCCGTGCTGCGACTACCTTCCGATCAGCGGCCGCGCACCATGGACCGCTTGTGGTCGACGAAATCGAAGAGCAGATAGTCGCCGAGGTTTTCGTTCGTGGTGAAAAACGCTCGTCCACCATTCATTCGCGAGATTTGCTCGACGAAATCGCGCAGGTAGTGGGTGACATCGAGGACGAAGGTGTTGATGCGTATGTCTTCACGCGTGCACTTCGCGACTTCGGCCAGCGTGAGGTCGACGGTTTCTTGCGACGGCGGATAGTTAAAATAGGGCTGGCCCGTCTTCGTGATGTGGGCCGTCGGCTCGCCATCGGTGATCATAATGATCTGCTTAGTCCCGGACTCCCGAGCGAGCATCTTGCGGGCGATCTGGAAGCTGTGCTGCATGTTGGTGCCGTAGACGTAGTCCCAGCTGAGCTCCGGCAGCGTCGACGCGTTGAACTCGCGGGCGACTTCGCTGAACGACACCATGCCGAGGAAGTCACGCGGGTATTGGCTCGAAATGAGCGAGTGCAGCGCCATCGTCACTTTCTTGGCCGGTAAGAAGTTGTCGCGCATCGCCATCGACATCGAGATGTCGAGCATGATCACGGTCGCCGACCGCACCTCCTGCTCGGTGCGTTCAATCTCGAAGTCATCGGGATGGAGCTGAATCGGTGTGCCGCCACCGGCGCGGGCGATGGAGTTTCGGAGGGTCTGCTCGATGTGGAGGTTGAACGGGTCGCCGTATTCGTACGCCTTGGTCTCGTACTCGCGCTCGTGCCCCTGCCCGGCCTTGTGAAGCTCGTGTTTACCCAACATGTCGGCCGACATGTTTTTGAAGATCTCTTCGAGCGCCCCGTTGCCGATCTTGCGGATCGCACGCGGCGTCAGCTCGTAACGGCCTTCTTTGTTCTCGATAAGGCCGGCTTCCTCAAGCATTAGGGCGATCTCCGCCATACGTTCCAGCGACTCGGCGGACGCCTCGCCCAGAAGCTCGCGGGCACGATCAATATCGACCTCGGCCAAGGCCCCCGGGTTGGTGGCCCCTCGCAACAGATTGTCGAGCTGGTCGATATCGCCGAGCTCACCCATCATGTCCATGGCCTCGGGAATGCCGAGCGGGTCTTCACCCTGGAAATCGAATGACTGGCCCCAACCCATTTGCGGGAACTGCTCGCGCAAATTGTCGGCCAGCTGCTGCATCTGGAAATTGAGATCCATGTCCTCCATCAGCTGATTGCTCAGCTCCTGGAGTTGCTGGCGCTGCTCCGGCGACATCGAGTTCATCATCTGTTGCGCCTGGGCCATGCGCTGCGCCATTACCTCGAGGAGTTCGTCGAGAGTTTGCGGATTCTCCGGGAAGAAGTCGCCGAAGTCCGCCATGAACTTCTCGAAGTCGGGTACCTCGCCGTTGGCCCGCTGCTCGAGCATGTTGTTGAGCTCGGCCATCATGTCCTTCATGCGCTGAAGGTCTTCCGGCGACATGTTGTTGACACCCTCGGCCATCTGATCGAGCTGCTGCTGCATCAATTGTTCACGCAGCTGCTCCATCAGATCTTCAAACTTCTGCTGAGCTTCGGCACTCTCGAACTCATAGCTCTGGAGCCCCTTCACCTGACCCGCGAGGTCGGGCGGAAGCATGTCGAGCTCCATGTTCTTCATCGTCGCCGAGTCACCCGCGAGCTCTTCACGGCGTTCGTCGCCGGCCTGCAACGCCTGCTCAACCATGTCACCGAGCGCCTTGCGTTCTTCCTCGACGACGTCTCTCAACGCATCCGCAATCTCGTCGAAGACTCCACCGAGGTCATGTTGATCAAGGAGGTCGCGCTTGCGCTCGCGGAGACGATCAAGCATGTCGCGGATGCCCTCCATCTGCTTCCCGTCGCGATCCATCATCCCGCCCTGCATCATCTGGCGGAGGGCGTTGTTCACATCGCCGTGGTAGAGCAAATCGTCGGCCAACTCATCAAAGACCGAATCTGCATCGACCTGGAATCCGGTTTGCGAACCGTCCCACGCCGAATAGGTGAAGTGCGGCGGCTGGCGGCGTTGACGACGGCGACGACGAAGGACCATCTTGTGACCGTAGCCCGACCACACCACCCACCGTTAAGCCCCCTCTTCTGAGGGCGGGATGGGTCGAGCAGGGGACGGGCGGAGGGCGCGTATTCTCGAACGGGCGGTGCACTTGTTAACGTGCGCTAACTATGTCCGACGCCGCTGCTGACCTCGAGCTCGACGCTCCCACGCGTCGACCGTCGAACCGGCGCGAGCTGATTCTCGCCGCGGCGATCGAGCTATTCCACGAACGCGGCTACCCGGCCACCGGCGTCGACGACATCGGCAAGGCCGTCGATGTCAGCGGTCCCGCTATATATCGCCACTTCTCGTCGAAGGAAGAGATTCTTCTCGAGGCCATCGAGATGGCCGCCGACGAGGTGCACGAGGCCAACCGAAACGTTCGAGCCACCGGCACCGGTCCCATGGCGGTGCTCGAGGGATATGTGCGGGCGTATGTCCGCGTTGCGATCGAACGGTCCGCCCTGATCTCTGTGTGGACCAGCGAGGCGCGCCACCTCACCTCCTCTCGCCGGTCACCCATGACCCGTCGGCTTCGTGCCTGGTCGAGCGAATGGACCGACGAACTGCAGAAGGTCCGTCCCGACCTCGCCAACGACGACGCCCGTGTGCTCGTGGCCGGCGCGATCGGCATGATCAGCACCACGGCCACGACCGACCTCCGCGCCGGCCGGCTCGAGGACCGCATTACTTCCATGGCGATGGCAATACTTGCCACGCCGCTCAACTGATATCAACAGGAGCACCTATGCCCATCAACCCTGATGCCGTCGGCAACACCAGCGAGCCGTCCGAGCTCTCCTGGACATCGAAAGACAGCCTCCTCTACGCCCTCGGCGTGGGCGCCGGCGTCACCGACCCGATCGGGTTCGAGCTCGAGTTCACCACCGAAAATACGAAAGACACCGCCCAGAAGGCGCTGCCCACTCAGGTGGTCGTGATGGGCACCGGCGGAGGGCTCGACTTCGGCGACTTCAACCTCGCCGCCCTCCTCCACGGCGAGCAGTTCATCCAGATCCATCAGACTGTGCCGGCTGAAGGCACCGCAATTGGCCAGGGCCGTGTCGCCGAGATTCTCGATAAGGGCAAGGCCGCGCTCGTTCGGCTCGAGACCACCGTCGCCGATACCGACGGCAATCCCCTGTGGACCAGCCGCAACGGACTCTTCATCTCCGGCGAAGGCGGCTGGGGCGGCGACCGCGGCGAAGCCAGCAGCTGGGCCCTCCCCGAACGCGATGCCGACCAGGTCATCAGCTACACCACCCGCGACGACCAGGCGCTGCTCTACCGGCTCAACGGCGACCGCAACCCCCTGCACTCCGATCCGTCGTTCGCCGGAATGGCCGGCTTCGACAAGCCGATCCTGCACGGCCTCTGCACCTTTGGTTTCACCGGCCGCGCCCTACTGCACGGCCTTTGCGACTCCGACCCCGACGCATTCGGCTCCATGGGCGGCCGTTTCAAATCGCCAGTGATGCCCGGCGAAAAACTCGACGTCCACATGTGGAACGAGACTGGCGGAGACGGCACCGCCCAGATCCTCTTCCAGACGCGAGTCGGCGACCGAGTTGTCTTCGACGCTGGTGTCTTCACCAACCGCTGAGTTCCGCTGGGGAGTCACATCCTCGTCGGTCTCGGCCGAGGGCGTGTCACCTCGCGCGGACTGGTCCGAGTGGGAAGCCGACGGCCGGGCACCACTGTCCGGCGCCGGCTACGGCATCCACACCGACGCGGCCGACGACGTTCGCCAGTTCGCCGAGCTCGGCTGCACCGATTGGCGGCTCACTATCGAATGGGCCCGCGTGGAGCCCGAGTGCGGCAAGATCAACAACGACGCGCTCGACCGTTATCGCGACATCCTCTCGGCCGCCCGCAGCGCCGGACTCCAGAACTGGCTGACGCTGCAGCACACCTCATTGCCGGGCTGGTACCTCGACGACGAAGGCGGGCACCGCGACGCGAAAGCACGAGGCCGCTTCTGGGCTCGCCACGTCGACCGAGTGGCCGAGGAGCTTGATGAGTTCGCCGACGGGTTCGTGCCCATCGACGACCCGATCGGCTGGGCCCTACGCGGCTATGGCCTCGACACGCGCCCGCCCGGCCGGTCCGACGCACGGGCCATGCGCGAAGCCGCAGAAGGTGCCGTGCTCGCCACCCACGACGCGGTGCGACTACTCTCGTCAGGCCGCCAACAAGTGATGACGGCATGGCGAGCCGATCCCGTCCACGCAATTGCCGACCCGGGCGGACGGGTGTCGCTCGAGGCAAAGAAGGCCGCCCGCCGGTGGGACGATTTGCTCTGGGGCGCCTGGCTCCGAGCCCACGCCGACGGTGTGCTCGAGATCGAGGGCCGCGCCACCAAAGAAGTGCCGGCCTTCGTGAACGAGGTCGATGTCGTCGGCATTGTCCACGACCACCCAATCGGCATCCAGCCCGATGGCAGCATCGACGCCTGGCCGGTCAACGGACGCCGCGACGCGAGCGGATTCATCCCCCAACCCGACGAACTCGCCGAAGCGATCTATCGCACTCACGAAGCACTCCCCGACCATCAACTCGCGATCGCCGGCCACGGCCTGCCCACCGACGACGACGGCTGGCAAGATGACCAGCTCAGCCGCGCCCTTGAGCTCGTGCGCGAAGCAGCCGATGGCATCGGCCTCACTGGGTATTTCCACGACGCCGGCATCGACGGCTACGAATGGAAGAAAGGCTTCGACGCCCCGCGCGGATTGATCCGACGGGACCGCACCCGCAAGCCCGCCGCAACGACCTTTGCCGACGCTGCGACCGGACGAACGACGTAACTACGCGGGCGGCGGCACACGAAGGTTGTGGCCATGCACACCCAGTTCATCAAGGCGGAACTCGCCCGGCCCAGTCGGAGCCTCGCCACGAGTCACCGCCACGAACGACTTGTTGATCGATAGATCCGCCACAAGACCGCTTTGCCCACCGGTGAGAACAACGAGCTCTAAAGCGAGACGAGCCAGCGATGTACGCGGCGCAGATATTGCGTCACCCCGCCCTCGCAGAGCGGCCGAGATCGATTTCTTCGCAGCCGGATATTGCGGTGAATCAGGATCGGCCAGGATCTTCCGGACGGAGTCCGCCATCGCGATATCGGCTTCCTAATCCTCGATGATGTAGAGGCCACCCGGCTTCACATAGGGAAAGAGGGTCTCAAACGATGCCCGCGTCGGGGCATCGGCGTGTGAGGCGTCGTCGATAACGAGATCGAGTTGGGCACCGGCGAACTCTTGCTCAACGATCTCCGTCAATCTTGCTCGATCAGCTTGATCGACTCCGTAGAACGGGCGAAAACGATCGCCAAGACCGCGGGCTTCGATGAA
>Ga0114997_10001294_pt1 | contig 20854 bp, 21 predicted proteins | sample ArcticOcean_MG_C_2_FD_87045 | JGI IMG/M metagenome (GOLD analysis project Ga0114997, IMG submission 87045) | Marine microbial communities from western Arctic Ocean - ArcticOcean_MG_CB4_136 | ecosystem: Environmental > Aquatic > Marine > Oceanic | place: Arctic Ocean: Canada Basin | collected...
AACAGGTTTCCTGAAATTTTACAAGATGTAAAGATTTTATTATCTGAGGTCATGATTGCTGACCATCACTTAGACACTCTCGAAGTAATTTACAATCTTAGTAGAGTATATGATTTACTTATGGAAGCAGATCAAATAGGCGATATGAATCAAGAAGATCAAGAAGAATTTGAACGCTTCGAAAAATCATTTTTAGATATTTATACCCACAAATTAGGTACCATTCGGTCATCCGATGCTCCGGTAACAGCTGAAAGATTCCGTCGTGATATCACAGAAGCACTAGAGCCTTTAGAAATTGAAATGGGAAAAACTAAGTATATAGTAGTTGATGATAGAGATGGTCATATCCCTCTAGTCAGAAATAAACAGGTAGATCAGTTCATTACATATTTCACGACAACAAAGGGTAGAAAACAATTTGCGATTTGGTTAAAAAGGTATGAAGAATATAAAAATTTGATACTCCCGATTCTAAAAGAGCATGAAATGCCTGAAGAATTAATGGTCTTAGCTATGATTGAATCTGGATTAAATCCTAAAGCCTATAGTCGTGCAAATGCTTCAGGTATGTGGCAATTTATATATACAACTGGAAAGCATTATGGATTAAAAAGAGATTGGTATATTGATGAAAGGAGAGATATCGTAAAAGCAACGCATGCGGCATGTGAATATCTGAAAGATTTAAACGAGCAGTTTGATAATTGGTATTTAGCTTTGGCTGCCTATAATTGCGGTGGCGGTAGAGTTTCTAGAGCCTCAAGACTTCATCAAACGTATGATTTTTGGCAAATGCATTCATTGCCCAGAGAATCAAGAAACTATATTCCTTACTATTTAGCGGCTGCTATTATTGCAAAAAACCCAGAGGAATATGGATTCACTATCCCTAAGGTTAAGCCCTTTGAATTTGAAGAGGTTGTACTCGAAAATAGTGCTGACCTTGCTGTCTTAGCTAGAGTAGCTGGTATTAAGGTTAAGCTGTTAAGGAACTATAACCCCGAGTTGAGACAATCGGCTACACCAACTGACAGTCCTTATTTACTAAAGCTCCCTAGGGGTAAAAAAGAACAATTTTTAGCGAGTTGGAATTCTATTCCTGAATCAGAGAGGTTTGCCCCTCAGTTTATTGTTCATAGAGTACGAAATGGAGAAAGCTTGTGGACAATCTCTAAAAAATATGGAGCATCAATACATGACATCGCAGCTGTAAATAAGCTTCGTAATAGGCATAAAATACGAGTTGGAAATAAATTAAAAATCCCTATGAAAGGTGCTTCATTGAGAACATGGGGAACAAAAGATAATGGTGGTCCAGCAGGACATTACAAAGTAACCTACAAAGTTAAGATAGGTGATACATTGGGTCAAATTGCTGAAGATTATAAAACAAAGGCTAGTAAAATTAGAAGATGGAATAGGTTAAAGTATGGATCGAGCATAATTTTCGCTGGCCAAAGACTTAAAATTTGGGTAAAAGAAGGATAAGGAGATATGACAAAACAAAATATTATTGATATAGTTTCAGGAGCGACGGGTCTTACAAAAGTTGAAACGGAAGCTGTAACAAACGGAATAATGAAGACTATTATTGATTCACTAGCCAAAAATGATAGAGTTGAACTAAGAGGGTTTGGAACATTTGGAGTCAAGCATCGTATGCCTAAAAAAGCTAGGAATCCCGGAACAGGTGATGCAATATATCTGCCTGAAAGGTACGTTCCAACGTTCAAACCAAGTAAGATTATGCGTTCTCGAGTCAATGAATTAACTAAAAAGTAGAAGAGGAATTTATGCCCTGTGGTAAAAAGCGAAAAAAGCGTAAAATGAATACGCACAAACGTAAAAAGCGTTTGAGAGCTAATAGACATAAAAAGAAAAATACATAAGAAGGCCTAATTACCGGTTAATTTTTTTGGTTATTTTGTGAGTTAATTTTTCAATATCCATGGAAAGAACGCTCTATTCAGTCTCTGACTTGGTTTCAAAAACTAGAGCATTATTAGAACTATCCTTTAAGAATATATATGTTGAAGGTGAAGTCTCAAATGTTCACTATCATTCTTCTGGTCATTTATACTTTGTTATAAAAGACAGCTTATCAGAACTAAAATGCGTAATGTTTAAAAATGCGAATAGCATTTTAAGATTTCGCATTGAAAATGGGATGCGATTAGTTAGTTTTGGGTCAATGTCCATGTTCGAGCAAAGAGGTCAACTTCAGTTCGTAACAAAAAGAGTCGAAATATCAGGTATCGGTGCGTTGTACCAAGCCTTCGAATCATTGAAAACCAAACTTTTTAATGATGGTTTATTTTCGGTTGATAGTAAGCTAAAAATCAAACAAATTCCAAAAAAGATTGGGATTGTTACTTCGATTGAGGGCGCTGCCTTGAAAGATATTTTGCATGTTTTAAGAAGACGTTCACCCTTTTTAGAAGTTATCATAAGGCCGGCTAAAGTGCAGGGTGAAAATGCTGCTCAAGATATCTCTGCTGGTATAATTGAATTATCCAAACTTGAAAATATTGACACAATAATAATCGGTAGAGGGGGAGGTTCGATCGAGGATTTATGGGCTTTTAACGAAGAAGTTTTAGCAAAAGCTATTTTTAAGTGCACTATTCCAATAATTTCTGCTGTTGGTCATGAGACCGACTTTACAATATCTGATTTTGTATCAGATTTGCGAGCTGCAACACCTACTGAAGCAGCTGAAATTATTTGTTTGAGCAGTGAACATCTCATGGGAAATATTTTAAGTTTTCAAGAAAAACTCATTAATTATGTATCCTCTCACCTTAAGATGAAAAAAATTTATATTAATAATAAGTTGAATCATTTGATGCTTCTTCAGCCATCAAATGTAATAAAATCAAAGCAAGCATCTCTGGGCACCTTTTACAATTTTTTGGTTAAGCATATTAATGAGGTAACTGAACTAAAAAAGATTAGATTTGTAGGCATTATAAATCAATTGCATAGCATTGGACCTGAAAATGTATTAGGTCGAGGTTATTCAATTGCGGTTGATAAAAAAACAAAAAGAATAGTTCGAACTGCTTCAGAGTTATCAATCAATGACGAATTTATTTTAAAGACTTCTAATGGAAGTCTAGAAGCAAAGAAGATAAAGTAATATTATTGAGGAACTAATTATGACAAAAGTAAAAGAAACCAAATCTTTTGAAAATATTTTTGAAGATTTAGAAAACATTGTTAATAAAATGGATGAAGGTGAGGTTCATTTAGAGGAAAGTCTCGAGCTTTTTGAAAAAGGTATGAGCTTAGTTGAAGAAGGTAAAAGTAAACTTGATGAAGCTGAGCTTAAAATTAAAAACTTAACCAAAATCTCAAAGTCTCTCTAATATGATAAAACCAAAGAGTCTAGGCCTATGGGGTAATACTGAGAAGGTTGTATTTTGGCAGATATTGCCAAAAATAATTGATTGGGCAGATAGAAAAAATATTCAAATATATATTACCAAAAAAATTCAATCAGATGTAAAATTTACAGATGTAAAATTTAGCGGAAAGAGTGTCCCCGTAATTAATTCAAAAGAAAAAATTAATAAAATGGATTTTATGCTTGTTTTAGGCGGAGATGGTACTTTTTTAAGTTGTGCAAGAGCTGTTGAGCATCATAATACACCAATTCTAGGAATTCATCTTGGGGATTTAGGATTTTTAGCTAAAGTAACATTAGATGATATATTCCAAAGACTAGATCAAGTTGCAAAAGGAGATTATTTGATTGAAAAAAGAAGCATGGCTAAAGCTACTTTGAAAAAAGGAGATCAGGAGAAAGTACTATACGGATTAAATGATTTTGTTGTTACTAGTGGCGAATCACATAGGCTGCTTGTATCTGAAGTATTTGTGAACGGTAATAGAGTGTCTGAGTACCGATCTGATGGCTTAATCGTAGCTACGCCAACAGGATCGACCGCGTATTCCCTATCCTCCGGTGGTCCAATTATCGCTCCGGACGTTGATAGTTTTGTCATTACTCCTATTTCTGCGCACTCCCTGAACTCAAGGCCATTAGTTGTGTCTAATAAATCAAGTATTGAAATTAGATTTTCAAATTATAATCAAAATATTATATTTATAACAGATGGTCAGTTACATGAAATATTAAGACCTGGTGACATAGCATTAATTAGCAATTCTGATTTTAAAATAGGTCTAATTGACTTCCATGACACTGATTACTTTTATACGCTAAGAACAAAAATGGGATGGGGTACTAGGGGGGAGTCTTAACTTTAGATTTTTAGCTATTTTTAGAAAATAAATTTTTTAATACGTAACCTGCAATATTCGGATTTTCTTTAAGTCTCCTTAGCGAATAATCGTACCAGTCGGGGCCATAGGGAACATAAATTCGAACTTTATAACCTGAGGCTAAAAGCTTTTCAAGCCTTCCATTCATTGGTACACCATAGAGAACTTGAAATTCGAAAGTGGAGGAGTCTATATTATTTTTTTTAATCATATCTAATAATAAATCTATTAAATGTTGGTCATGTGTAGCGTAGCATGCATATGATTTTTTTTCCGACATAAGTTTAGCCATTTTTAAAAAGTTAGCTCGTATATCTTCTGGTTTTTGGAAAGCAATCTTTGAATTCTCTTTATAGATACCTTTACAAATTCTTGCGTTAAAATTTTGGGAGCCTAGGTTTTCAATATCTTTGATACTTCTTTTTAAATATGCTTGCAATACGACACCCGTACCTTTATAGGTTGATTTTAGTTTATTGTATATTTTAAAAGTAATGTCAGTGCTCTGTGAGCTTTCCATATCAAGTCTCAAAAAGTTTGAGTTTTTTTTAGCTTTTTTTAAAAGTCTTTGAAAATTATTCAAAACAATTTTTTCTGAAATATCTAGTCCAATATGTGAAGGTTTCACAGAAATATTACTATCAACAGAATCTTGATTAATCTTATCATATAAATCACAATATTTTCTGGTTATTTTTTCTGAAGTGTCTAAAGTACTAACATGTTCACCCAAAATATCGATTGTAGTAGAGAAGCCCTGATCATTAAGGCTTTTTACAATTGTTAAAACTTCTTTTGAAGTATACCCAGCGACGTATGATTTTGAAAATAATTCGACGAACCATTTAGGCAATATCGGCACAGAAATAGCTAAAAATTTATTTAACACAGTTTTTATCTTCAGTTATCACTATAAAATTTAAGCTGAAGATTAATTAAGTCGAGTGAATATTTTTCTCTATTTTATTATCAAGTTTAGATTGACTAACGAAAACACAATCGTCTAAATTAAGAGTCTAATAACTAAAGTTATTTTAATATGTATAGAGATTTTGGAACTGTTTTTTTTGCTGTAATCATGGGTATCGTCATGGTCTCCATACCCCTTATAATTAGCTGGCTAATCGCGCCTTCAAATAAAACCAAAGATAAGCTTGATACCTATGAGTGTGGAGAAGAGGCGGAAGGTTCTGCTTGGTTGCAGTTTAATATCCGATTTTACGTAATCGCTTTGATTTTTTTAATTTTTGATGTTGAAGTTGTCTTTCTTTTTCCCTGGGCAGTTGTTTTTAAGGAAATGGGGATGTTGGCTCTCATAGAAATGGGCATATTTTTACTGATTCTTTGTACCGGTCTGGCCTACGTTTGGGTTAAGTCTGACTTAGAATGGGTTAGGAGAAGAATTAAATATGGTGGTGGTAGATACAAACCTTTATCGGCATCTTCGGAGGATTAAATGGGATTATTAGAAAATAGATTTGATGATAATATTGTTGTCGAAAAATTAGATAAGCTCTTAAGTTGGGCTAGATCTACATCTCCATGGTTTTTTCAGTTTGGAACGGCCTGCTGTGCTATTGAGATGATGGCTGCTGCTGCAAGCAGGCATGACTTAATGAGAATTGGAATTATCCCTAGATCATCTCCTAGGCAAGCCGATGTAATGATCGTTGCTGGTACCGTTACTATGAAAATGGCATTGCGAGTAAAAAAATTATATGAGCAAATGGCAGACCCCAAATATGTTGTTGCTATGGGTTCTTGTGCTACTAGCGGTGGGCCATATTGGCAACATGGCTATCATGTACTTAAAGGAGTAGACCTAGTCATTCCCGTAGACGTTTACGTGCCAGGATGCCCTCCTCGGCCAGAGGCTTTAATTGAAGGTCTTCTTAAGCTGCAAGAACAAATTTTAGAGGGTCGTCCTCTGACTAGGAAGACGGGTTGAGCGAAGATAAGCAAGCTTTAATTGATGATGCTGTAGATAAAGCTTTAGCTGGTGACATGGATCCAATCAATAATATTGAAGATCGTGTTACCAGATCAAAAGCAAAGGCTGCACTAGTAAAAGCTAAGAGAGCGAAGCCAAAAACTGAAATCAAGAGTGTCGCATCTGTTATTCATGAAGACTCTAATACAAAATCTAAGGACACAATTGAACAGATTGTAATGACTTCATTAGCTAAAAGCTTTTCAGACTTTTTAGATGGTGAGCAGAACAGTGGCTGGATTCAAATAAAGGCTGAAAATTGGTTTGGCATAGCTAAGTGGTTGAAAGAAAATGATGATTTATATTTTGACTCATTGCAGTGCAATACGGGTATTGATCTAGGAGAGGGAATGTTGGAGTCAAGGTATAATTTACATTCCATGAAGCATTTGCATGCTATTGAAATAAGGATAAAAGTAAGTATTGAGAAACCTGATATTCCATCTGTTGAAAGTTTGTGGAGAGTTGCAGATTGGTTTGAAAGAGAAACCTATGATATGTTTGGTATCAACTTTACAGGTCATAGAGATCTTAGGCGTATTTTGCTACCTGAAGATTGGGAGGGTTGGCCGCTCAGAAAAGATTATGAAGAACAAGAGACATACCATGGCATTGTTGTGCCGAAAGTGAAAGAAGGATGGGAGTAGTACACGGACAAGAGATGGTCCTAAATATTGGGCCTCAGCATCCCGCGACGCATGGTGTTCTGCGGTTGCAAGTCAAAACAGATGGGGAAGTTATTTCAGATATTAAACCTTATCTGGGTTATCTGCATCGTTGTTTTGAAAAACATTGCGAAAATGTAACCTATGAACAAGTTATCCCATTTACAGATAGGTGTGATTATTTAGCTTCAATGACAATGAATTTTGGTTATGTCGTCGCCATGGAAAATCTTATGGATATCAAAGTTAATGATAGAGTTCAGCACATTAGAGTTATAATGGCAGAATTGCAACGGATCGCTAGTCATTTGCTAGCAACAGGTGTTTTTGGTCTAGACTTAGGAGCTTTTACTCCTTTTCTTCATATGTTAAGAGACCGAGAAAGAATTATTGATTTATTTGAAATGACATGTGGTGCAAGATTACTTTATAATTACATGTGGGTTGGTGGTCTTAGTCATGATTTGCCTAAAGGTTTTGTCGAGGCTACTTTAAATTTCCTTGACTATTTTGAGCCTAAAATTGATGAATTTGAAAGTTTGCTAGGGCACAATAAGATTTTTGTTGAAAGAACTGCTGATATAGGTATCATGCCAGCCGAGGTTGCAATTAACTTTGGAGTAACGGGTCCTAACTTACGCGCTTCAGGAGTGAATTGGGATTTAAGAAAAGATGATCCATATTCTATATATGATAGATTTGATTTTAATGTTCCAGTTGGCCAAGGTATTAAAGGTACTGTCGGAGATTCCTGGGATCGTTTTTATGTTCGATTGCAAGAAATTAGAGAGAGTGTAAAGATTGTTAGACAAGCTATAGATCAACTTCCAAAAGAGGGTGACGTTCATCAAAGTATGCCAAAAAAAATTAGACCACCTAAAGGTTCAATTTACAGTAGAACAGAGTCCCCACGTGGTGATTTGGGTTATTACATTGAGAGCGACGGCTCAGATACTCCGGCTCGGTTAAAAATGCGATCGCCAGCATTCACTGCTCTGGGGGTGCTTAATGAGATCGCTGGTGGCTGGTTAATGTCAGATGTTTTAGCAATCCTAGGTAGTCTGGATATTGTACTTGGTGAGATTGATCGATGACGGTTGATTATATTTTTGAATTTCTGACTGGTTTGTTAGATGGCTTTATTAGTTCAGAATATTTGTTATTAGCTTCTATGTTGATACCCTGTTTAGCGATCTTTGGTTTTATTACCATTTATGCTTTAATAGTAATTTATGCTGAATTAAAAGTTTCATCATTTATCCAAGATAAAGTAGGGCCTATGGGCCAAGGTGTAGGGCTCCATGCGGGTAAATGGGGTTTGCTTCAGCCTGTGGCGGATGCTTTAAAACTATTATTGAAGGAGGATATAATTCCATCTAGTGCTGATAAACCACTGTTCATACTTGCTCCTTTTATGATTTTCATTGGTGCTTTTATTAGTTTTGTGGCAATTCCTTTTGGTGAGTCTATAATCGTAGCTGATCTTAATATTGGCCTATTTTATATTCTGGGAGTTGGTTCGATATCTGTTTTGTCTTTAATCCTAGCGGGTTGGGCTTCAAATAATAAGTGGTCATTATATGGCGGAATGCGTTCTGCAGCTCAAATAGTTAGTTATGAAATTCCAGCGGGCCTTTCATTGATTGTTGTCATAATGTTAGCAGGAACATTAAACATGCAAGACATTATCAAATATCAGACAGGCGGTATGTTTAATTGGATCATTTTCGACAACCCATTTGTTCCAATAGCCTTTGTTGTATACTTTATTAGTGCCCTTGCTGAAGTGAATAGAACCCCCTTTGACTTGCCAGAATCAGAATCTGAGCTTGTAGCGGGGTTTGCCACAGAATATTCAGGTATGAGATACGCTTTCTTCTTTTTAAGTGAGTATGCAAACATGTTTGTTGTGAGCGCCGTAGCAGCAACTGGTTTTTTAGGCGGATGGCAAAGTCCTTTTGATGGCTTTATGAGTACGCCTGCATGGGGCGTCTTTTGGATGATAAGCAAAACGGGGTTTTTGATATTTGTGATGATTTGGCTGCGTTGGACTCTTCCAAGGTTGCGGGTAGATCAATTGATGCATGTATGTTGGAAAGTTTTTCTTCCATTAGCCTTAGTAAATATATTTGGTGTGGCTATTTGGACAGTGGTTTTTAACTCTTAAGGTAAAAAATGAAAAGATATTTTACAGATATTTATGAAAGTATAAGCTCAATTTTAGGTGGTATGGGTATCACTTTATTACATTTAATTAATGCAAGAAATGATAATGTAACACTTCAGTACCCGGAAGAAAAGTGGCCAAGGCCTGAGCGGAATATTGGGTTTGATCATAATAGTTATAATGTTATTCGATCGAGATTACATGTAGACATGGATGATTGTATTGGTTGTCTGAAATGTGAAAGAGCTTGTCCTGTTGACTGTATTAAAATTGTTACAGAGAAAGCGCCAGTCAGAGGAGAGGATTTAAAAGAAATTAAGCATAAGGGAGTTACTTCTAATGGCACTAGAAAAGCTCTAGTTGTTACAAGGTTTGATATTGACATGTCGGAGTGTTGCTATTGTAACCTCTGTACTTACCCCTGTCCTGAAGAGTGCATTTTTATGACAGGTGGCCCGAATGCTAAAAAACATCCAATAGACTATGAGTTTTCTGAGCCAGATAGGAGTGATCTAATATATAGATTTGCTAAAAAAGGAGCTAAAGAAGGCTTGGCAGAAATGAATGCTAAACGCGAGGCCGAAGCTTAATCAAATGGCTGAGTTAGTTTTTTGGATAATTTCAGCGTTGACAATTATGTCAGCTGCTTTTGTTGTGCTTAATAATCAGTTAGTTTATTCAGCTGTAGCCTTATTGTTTACGTTGTTTGGCGTAGCGGGACTATATGTTTTTTTATGGGCAGATTTCATTGCTGGTATTCAAATATTAGTTTATGTTGGGGGAATTCTTGTCCTGGTTATTTTTGGTATAATGTTGACAAATAAAATAAAGTCAGTTAGAATATCGCATAAAAGTATGCAACAAGGCGTTGGGGGAGTAGTTACATTTTGGTTTTTCATCTTTTTATTTCTTGCTCTAACTAAAGCACCTTGGGTCGTTAGTGAAGCTATGGAGCCTATAGGAACTGTTAGGGGGATTGGTATTTTATTATTAACAGATTACTTACTTCCTTTTGAAATAATTTCTGTTCTGCTTCTTGGTGCTCTTATTGGTGCTGCTGTTTTATCAAGGGGAGACTCTTAATGAATAGTCTTAACTCATATCTTTTTATCTCTTCAATGTTGTTCTGCCTTGGTCTATTCGGTGTAATTACCAGAAGAAATGCGATTGCTGTTTTAATGGGAGTTGAACTTATTTTAAATGCTGCCAATATTAATTTTGTGGCATTCTCAAAATTCAATGGGATGAATCTAGATGGTCATATCTTTGCGTTGCTTGTGATTGTTCTAGCAGCTGCAGAAGCGGCTGTAGCGCTTGCAATTATTATAAATATTTATAATAATATGAATACTATAAATATTGATGAAGTCTCGGAGCTTAAAAGATGATTGAAAATCCAATGATTATTTTTCCGTTATTAATTCTCTTTCTGCCGCTACTATCTTTTATCATTGTGATTTTCTTTGGTAAAAAACTTCCTCGCCAGGGGGACTGGGTCGCTGTGGGCTCAATTATAACAACATTTTTATTGGCTTCTTACTTGTTTTTGCAGATGATTCTAAACTATGATCCTGATTTTAGTTATGGGGCTTCTTTTTCGTGGATTGACCTTGGCGTATTTAAAATTGATCTTGGTATATTAGTTGATAACCTAACAATAGTCATGTTGCTCATTGTTACTCTTGTTTCTAGTTGTACTCATATCTTTTCCTTGGCGTATATGAAAGGCGATATTCGTTACAATCGTTATTATGCATATTTAGGATTATTTACCTTTTCAATGAATGGAATTGTTTTGGCAGATAATTTAATTTCAATGTACATGTCCTGGGAGCTTGTTGGGGTTAGTTCATATCTACTTATTGGACATTGGTTTGAAAAAGACAGCGCAGCAAATGCAAGCAAGAAAGCCTTTTTAACTAATCGCGTAGGAGATATCGGGTTCTTTATAGGTATCATGTTGTTATACTCTGCTATTGGTGCTTTTTCTTTTGCTCCTATTTTTGAATCTATAGCGGGTGGTCAATCTATTGCAGGACCTACGCTGACCGTAGCCGGGCTTGGAATTTTTATGGGTGCTGTTGGTAAGTCTTCACAGTTCCCACTGCATATATGGTTGCCAGATGCGATGGAGGGGCCTACCCCGGTTTCTGCTTTAATGCATGCAGCTACAATGGTTGCGGCTGGTGTTTACATGTGTGTTAGATTATTTCCAATTTTCACACCAGGTGCTTTAATCGTAATTGCTTATATTGGTGCTATAACTGCGATATTAGCTGCTTTAATAGCTGTTTCGCAAAACGATATAAAAAAAGTATTGGCCTATTCTACTGTTAGTCAATTAGGCTTTATGATCCTTGCCATAGGCACTGGAGCATATACAGCAGCATTTTTTCATTTATTAACACATGCGATGTTCAAGGCGAATCTGTTTTATTGTAGTGGCTCAGTTATTCATTCGATGCATCATGCTCTGCACAAAATTCATGATCATGATACTGACCCACAAGACATGAGGAATATGGGTGGTTTTAAAGAAAAAATGCCGATTACCTATTTTTCAATGTTAGCAAGCACTCTGGCTATAGCTGGGGTACCATTATTTTCAGGCTTTTTATCTAAAGATGCAATCTTAGCAGGTGCGTTATCATTTGCACAGCACCAACCACAGCATTTTCTACTACCTCTTTTTGGCTTTTTAGCTGCCGCTCTCACTGCCTTTTATATGTTCCGCCTCATTTTTATGACGTTTCATGGTCAGTCAAATATGAAATCAATATTTAAAGATATTCATGAATCTCCAAAAGAAATGACGGCCCCCATTGTTCTTCTTGGTTCATTGAGCTTCTTTATTTTTTATACATTACCTCATAATTTTAACCCGCTTAAAGATACGGGCTGGTTCAATGATTTAATTGTTCCGAGAAATTCTGCAGTTCCTGGAAATTTAACAGCGAATGAACTTGCTGAATATGCGCATCATGCACATTATTTGGCGATGGGTTTATCGCTTGTTGTGGCGTCACTTGGCATTTTGTTAGCATATCTCATCTATCAGAGAAGAGTAATATCAGCTAAAAATATTTCTGAAAAATTTGGCTTTTTCTATGATTGGAGCCTAAATAAGTTTTATTTTGACGAAAACTACAACCGTTATCTGTATCAGCCTTGTCTTCGATTAGCTCATACGATATCATGGTTAGATTGGGAGTTTTATGATAAATATTTTATTAATGGTTTTGGAAAACTAACCAAATTACTTAGCAATATCTCTGGAAAATTTGATTACAGTGGAATTGATCAAGGTGTTGTTGATGGTTTCGGGCGGGCATCAAATGCCGCTGGTAAAGTTTTAAGAAATGTACAGACTGGACGATTACAAAATTATTTATTATTTGTTGTCGCCGGTATTTTAGTTATAATTATTGCTCAGGCTTTTTAACCAATAGATTACAAGAGACGTACACATGGAGAATATTCTTAGTTTATTAATATGGATCCCTATTTTGGGTGCAATTATAGTTGCATTCCTACCTAGAGATAAGGAAAATTTAGTCAGATACGTATCAGCGGCTATCACTGGTTTGGAGTTCATCGTTGCTATTGTTTTATGGCGATCTTTTGATCCGGTTAATGGTTCCATGCAATTCATGGAGCGATATGAATGGATTCCTTCTCTAAATATCTCGTACATTCTTGGAATCGATGGTCTAAGTCTACCGATGGTTCTTTTGACTGCTATGCTATTTTTTATTGGCGTTTTTGTCAGTTGGAATATTGAAAAGGCTGTTAAAGGTTATTTTGCTCTTTATCTTTTATTAAATGCTGGCGTTTTAGGTGTCTTTTTGTCACTTGACTTCTTTCTTTTTTATATTTTTTGGGAAGTTATGCTTTTGCCAATGTACTTCTTAATCGGAATGTGGGGTGGACCTCAAAGAGAATACGCCGCAATTAAGTTTTTTTTATATACACTTTTTGGATCTGTTTTAATGCTAATAGGTATTTTGGGTCTTTATTTCACATGTGGAAAAACATTTGATATTCTACTGATTATGGATAGAGCGCCTGAAGCTCTAAGTGGTGTTATTTGGTGGGGCATGAGCGCCGCGAAAGTAATATGGGTTTTGCTTTTTATTGGTTTTGCTATAAAAGTTCCTGTTTTCCCATTTCATACTTGGTTGCCTCTTGCTCACGTAGAAGCCCCCACAGCAATTTCTGTGCTTTTAGCTGGAATATTATTAAAGTTGGGTGTTTATGGAATAATAAGAGTTAATTATGGAATAATGCCTGATCAGGTCTATTGGTTTGCTGGTGGGTTAGCGTTCTTAGGCTTGGTAAATGTTATCTGGGGAGGTCTTTGCGCATTAGCTCAAACAGATTTGAAGAAATTAGTTGCTTACTCAAGTATTAATCATATGGGTTATTCTTTAATTGGTATAGCTGCAGTTGTTGCAGCTGGAGAGATGAATGGGTCAGACCTCAAAGCAGCCCAAGCTGGTTTAAGTGGTGCTGTGTTCCAAATGTTTAATCATGGGACTATTTCTGCAATGCTATTTATTCTTGTTGGTGTTGTTTATGACAGAGCTCATCATCGCGACATTAATGGTTTTGGTGGGCTGGCTAGTCAGATGCCTATTTATACAGGTATTACAGCTCTGGCATTTTTTGCAGGTTTAGGTCTTCCGGGGTTTTCAGGTTTTGTCAGCGAAGCAATGTGCTTCATTGGTGCTTTTCCGGTATTTAAAGCGATTGTAGTCTTAAGTACTATTGGTATCCTTTTAAATGCAGCCTATTTCTTGTGGGCTTTTCAGCGAGTTTTCTTTGGAGAGTTAAATGAGAAGTATAAAGATATGAAAGAAATTAATGGGTTAGAATTGTTTACTGTAATACCATTAGCAATTATTACTTTATTTTTTGGCGTTTACCCGCGGCCATACCTTGATTTAATCAAAGCAACTATGGATCAAATAATTGAAAAAATTGCATTCGCTGCTTCTTATGCGGTAATGTAGGGATAATCTTAATGACTAATCTGCAGAGTTTGGAGTTTTTTGTACCTGAGATAATTTTGGTTATCACCATCTTAGCCTGCCTAATCGCTGATTTATTTTTGAAAAAATCTAAAACAGACTTGATTGGCTGGGTTTTGGGGGTTGGGCTTATTATCGTAGGTTTATCTGTTTATAACTTAAGTTTTGTTCCTCCTACTACATTGTTTTTAGATATGATTGTTATTGATCCTTTCAGTTCGTATATGAAGATCGTAATTGTTATTGCAACTTTGTTAATTATAGTTGCTAGTTGGGCAAATAACGAATTGTCTGAGTATAGGAAAGGTGAATACTTCACACTCATTGGTATTATGGTCGTCGGGTTATTTCTGATGACTTCATCCATTGATATTATTATGTTATATGTTTCGATTGAAGTCGTGTCAATAATGTCTTTTGTACTTGCGGGCTATTTAAAACTAAATACTCGTTCAAATGAAGCTGGGTTGAAATATGTCATTTATGGTGCTTTTAGTTCAGGAGTAATGCTCTTTGGGCTTAGTCTGGTTTATGGCATGACTGGAAGCACAAATTATTTTGTTATTCAAGAAGCAATCGCGTCCTTAGATAGTTCAGCAAATCCAGCCTTGATAATGGCCCTTTTAATGATTTTTGCTGGATTCGGATATAAAATTTCATCTGTGCCCTTTCATTTTTGGACTCCAGATGTTTACGAAGGTGCCCCAACTACGATAACTGCTTATCTTTCTGTCGCTCCGAAAGCTGCTGGGTTTGCAATGATTATTCGCTTTTTCCATCAGGTCTTTTCTGATAGTATTGCCTTATCTGGAAATACGATGGGTTACACAGATTTGCCGTGGCCTGAGATCATTGGAGTTCTTGCAGTTGTTACAATGACATTAGGTAATCTTGTAGCAATTCAACAAGAAAGTATTAAAAGAATGCTTGCTTATTCAAGTATCGCGCATGCCGGTTACATGATGCTTGCACTTCCAGTCCTCTCAATTGATGCGATAGAGTCAATAATGATTTATCTATTTGTGTATGTTTTTATGAACCTAGGCGCTTTTTTCATAGTTATTACTGTTAAAAATAAAACAGGCGGAGAAACTTTCGATGAATATGATGGCTTAGGATGGAAAATGCCAATAGTCGGTTCGCTTATGACTTTATTTATGCTTTCGCTTACTGGCTTGCCTCCAACTGCAGGATTTGTTGGTAAGCTGTATATATTTAAAACACTTGTTGGAGCTGGAAATGATTTCTTGTGGTTAGTTGTAGCCGGAGGTATCAACAGCGTTATTTCGCTTTATTATTATTTTCGCGTAGTCAAAGTAATGTTTTTAACTGGCAGTAGGAGTGATGAAATATCTTATCCGCCACCTTTAATGTTCGGTTTAATTATAGTAACTGCTGTTCCATCGTTGGTTCTTGGGCTTTATTGGAATCCCTTAGCGAATTGGGTAAAAGAGTCATTAGTATTTTACACGCAAACTATGTAAGTAAATTTTACTTAACTGAAGTTTGTTTCGTAATTTTACAATTCAATATGTTTTTAATCATTTATAAATACAAATAATGTCTCACATTAAGATTAAGAAAGGTCATGATATTAAAATTTCTGGACTTCCAGAAGCAAATATCGCTTTAGCACCAGCTGCTTCTGTATTAGCACTGCTACCATCTGATTTTAAAGGTGTTAAACCAAAATTAATGGTTAAAATTGGTGATAATGTTAAAATAGGTTCTCCTATATTTTTCGATAAGCTTAACCCCGATGTGAAGTGGGCATCTCCTGGAAGTGGTGTAATTAAAGACATTAAGTATGGCCCTAGGCGAGTTATAGAAAAAATTGAAATAGAATTAGACAAGAGTCAGGAAAGTATTGATTTTAAAAGTCATTCTATGGATGATATTTCTAATTTATCAAAAAGCGAAGTTTTAGAAGCCATATTAGAAGCAAATTTATTTCCTCATTTTAGACAAAGGCCTTTTAATACTATTCCTGATCATAAAATTGTGCCTAGAGATATTTTTATTTCAGGGTTAAACACAGCGCCTTTAGCGGTTGATCTTGAAATCGCGATGAACGACGAATTAGAAAATTTTCAGGCGGGTATAAATGCAATAGGCAAATTAACAGATGGTAATGTATACCTTACCAACAAAGTTAATTCTAGGCTTTCTAATATTAAAAATGTGAAAATTAATACTATTGAAGGTCCTCATCCTTCAGGAAATGTTAGTATCCAAGTGCATCATATATCTCACCTTAAACCAGCTGAATTTATTTGGACTATTAACCCTCAAGACGTAGTAATGCTAGGAAAGTTTTTTACGAATGGTATTTATGACCCTTCAAAAATTATTTCTGTTGCGGGACCTTGTGTTAAGGATCCTACTCATTTAAGAATTAAAACTGGATATCCGCTAGAACCTCTTTTAAAAGCGAACCTGTTGTCAGATGATGTCAGAATGATTTCTGGTGATGTTTTGACAGGTAGGGAATGTTCTTTAAATGATTATATTAGTTTTTATGATAGTTCGGTCAGTGTTATTTCAAATGAAATTAAGAGAGAATTTATAGGTATGCTTAATCCTGGCAGTAGCTTTTCTCGGTATAGCCTGACGCCGGTATTTTTTTCTTTAAGTAAAATGTTGTTTCCTTTTACCTCATCCCAAAATGGGAACCATAGATCAGTGGTTCCAATAAATTCTTGGGAACGAGTTTTGCCTATGGATATTCTTCCGAATGAATTGTATCGCTCAATCATTGCTGAAGATGTTGAAGAGATGGAAAGCTTGGGGTTGTTCGAGTGTGATGATGAAGATTTTGCATTATGTTCGTTTGCTTGTCCAAGTAAGACTGATGTAAGTGGTGTGATCAGAAGAGGATTAGATATCCTCCAAGCAGAGGTCTAATATGAATTGGCTATTAAATTATTTATTAAAAATTAAACCTAACTTTGATGAAGGTCAAAAGCTAAGCTGGCTATATCCATTGTATGAGGCAACCGAAACGATATTGTTTAGCACCGATGCAAAAACAAAATCTGCACCTCACATTAGGGATAGTATCGATATCAAAAGAGTAATGATTTTAGTCGTTGTTACACTTATACCGTGTTACGTTTTCGGTGCAATGAATGTAGGCTATCAAAATGCTCTTTCGTTTGGATTGGAAAGAACTTGGATAGAAAATTTAATTTTTGGGGCAAAAACAATTATTCCAATAATTGTAGTAACATTTATTGCTGGTGCCTTTTGGGAAATTTTATTTGCTATCGTTAGGAAACATGAAATATCTGAAGGGTTTTTAGTTACCTGTGCTCTTATTCCACTTACAATGCCACCATCAATTCCTCTATGGCAACTATTTATTGCCACTTCGTTTGGGATTGTGATAGGTAAAGAAATTTTTGGTGGAGTTGGTATGAATATTTTTAATCCAGCCTTGACTGCTAGGTGCTTTATATTTTTTTCTTACCCTAGTAAAATTTCAGGAGATATGGTTTGGTTAGTCGGGCCTGATGGTTATTCAGGTGCTACCGCATTATCTGTTCCTGCTTCTACGAAGAGTGGAGATGCCGTTTCTCTGCTAGAGGGAATAACACAATTTGATTATTCTTGGATGAACCTAGCATCAGGATGGATCCCTGGTTCAATTGGTGAAACAAATAAATTTATTATATTTTTAGCTGCTGTTGTTTTAATGCTTATGAAATTGATTTCTTGGAGAGTGATATTAGGAGGGGTAAGCGGACTTTTTGCTATGTCATATATTGGGACCTTAATTGCTCCATTTTCTGATAATTCAATGTTGTCTATTCCTCCCCACTATCATTTAGTAATGGGTAGTTTTGCTTTCGGGTTGACTTTCATGGCTACGGAACCGGTGACAGGTTCTCACACAGATACAGGTAGGCTAATCTATGGTTTTCTTATTGGTGCCTTGACAGTTATTATTCGATCGATTAATCCGGCGTACCCAGAAGGTGTTATGTTGGCGATTTTATTAATGAATGCATTCGCATCGTTAATTGATTATTTCGTTGTAAAGGTAAACATAAGCAAAAGGATGGCAAGATATGCGTAGTGATACATACACTATCGTCTTCACAACAATTGTTACAGTGGTATTAGGTCTCGGGTTGTCTGTTACAGCTGATAGTTTAAGAGATCGACAATCTATAAATGAACAGCTTGATATAAAAAAAAATATATTATCTGTGCTTGGGTTTGGTCAGAGTAATGATTGGACAAATGACAAAGTTCAATCTTTATATGAACAAAATATTAATGAGTTTATAGTTGATAAGACAGGATCTATTATTAGCGCTGTTGAATCATCTGATCTAAATAAATACACTATATATCAGAGCCGAGAAAATGATAAAGTGACTGGTTATGCCATTCCTATTGCTGGGAAAGGTCTATGGGGAACGATGTATGGATATTTTGCAATTGAGCCTGATGCTGAAACCGTAAAGGGAATAACTTTTTATCGTCATAAAGAAACGCCTGGTCTAGGAGCTGAAGTAGACAAAGAATGGTTTCAAAACAATTTTGTTGGGAAAAAACTTATTGATACCAATGGTAGTTTAGTTAGCGTAGAAGTTGTTAAAGGCTATGTCTCTAGTACAGACCCAAAGGCTATGCATAAGGTAGATGGTATTTCTGGTGCTACAATTACGGGAAAGGGATTAACTACCTTTCTAAAAAATGATTTGCAAAAATATGAACCATATTTAGCTAAAGTCAGAAAGTTGAATCAGATTGAATCTCTTTAGTAGTAAAAATAAAAAAATAATTAAGGACCCTCTTATGGGGCAAAACCCAATTTCTATACATGTCTTGGGTATATGCTCCGCTTTAGCTATAACAACAAAGATAGATACAGCTGTAGTAATGACGATTGCTGTGGTCGCAGTTCTTTCAATATCCAATGTAGTTATATCCTTATTACGTAACAAGATTCCGAATAAGGTTAGAATTATTATTCAAATGAGTGTAATAGCTTCTCTGGTTATTATTGCTGATCAAGTATTGAAGGCTTACATGTATGATATGAGCAAGCTTCTAGGAGTTTTTCTGGGTCTTATTATAACCAACTGTATCGTTCTTGGACGTGCAGAGGCTTATGCTATGCAAAACTCCCCAAGCAAAGCTCTGCTTGATGGTATGGGTAATGGTCTTGGTTATGGTTCTATTTTGATAGCTGTAGCTTTTTTTAGAGAGTTATTTGGTTTTGGTTCTATTTACGGAGCTCAAATAATAACTGATCAAATTTACCTTGGTGGTTATGAGAATAATGGTTTAATGATTCTTTCTCCAGGAGCATTTTTCATTTTGGGTTTAATTGTTTGGGCGCATAGAGCTTATACTGGCGTATCGGATAAAGATTAGAAATGCAGCATTACGTAAATATTATCATAAACTCAGTATTCATAGAAAACATATTATTGATTTATTTTCTTGGAATGTGTTCTTTTTTATCTATCTCAAAAAAAGTAGAGACATCGATTGGCCTCGGCTTAGCAGTAATTTTTGTCTTATCAATCACAGCTCCAGCAAATTGGGCAATTAATGAGTATCTGCTCTCTGATGGGGCATTAAGCTGGGCTGGATTAGGTCATATCAATCTTGACTTTCTTCAATTCATAGTTTTTATTTCGGTAATTGCTGCAATGGTCCAATTGGTTGAGATGTTAATGGATCGTTTTTCGCCAGCTCTTTATGTTAACTTAGGCATCTTTCTTCCTCTCATTACTGTTAATTGCTCGATTTTAGGGACGTCTCTTTTTCTTGTAGAAAGAGATTATAATTTAGCAGAGTCAACTGTATTCGGTTTTGGATCAGGCTTAGGCTTTTTTCTCGCTATTGTATCTTTAGCCACAATAAGAAAAAGAATGAGGTATTCAAATGTCCCTTCCTCATTAAGAGGCGTCGGCATGGCCATGCTATTGACCGGTTTAATTTCTATGGCATTTTTGGGATTTTCGGGAATCAGTTTATAACTATTTAGGTCTAGTTTATGGAATTTACTATTGTTAGTGTAATTGTCTTTGGAAGCATCACTTTGTGTTTAGTCCTGCTATTAAATTTAGCAGAAAAAAAATTATTGCCGCAAGGTGATGTATCTATCCTAATTAATGACGAACCTAATAACGCAATCAGCGTAGGTACCGGCGGTACTCTTTTAGGTGCATTAAGTGGTCAAAAAGTATTCTTACCCTCAGCTTGTGGTGGTGGTGGGACTTGTGCGATGTGCAAATGTCAAGTTTTTGAAGGAGGGGGTGATATTCTTCCGACTGAGACCAGTCATATAAGTAGACCTGAAGCCAAAGAAAATTGGCGTTTAGCGTGCCAAGTAAAAGTCAAAGAAGATATGAAAATCCATGTCCCTGAAGAGGTCTTTAGTGTTCAAAAATGGGATTGCACTGTTAAATCAAACACCGATGTAGCTACTTTCATTAGAGAGTTCGTCATCGAGTTGCCTGAGGGAGAAAACTTAGATTTTAAAGCTGGTGGCTATATTCAAATAGATATTCCGGAGTATCATGGTCTCACTTTTAAGGGTTTTGACATAGATAAAGAATATCATGGTGATTGGGATAAATTCAACATTTGGGGTTTAGTTGCGAACAATGATGAAGATGAATTTCGGGCTTATTCTATGGCGAGCCACCCTGCTGAAGGGAATAAAGTGATGTTAAATGTAAGAATCGCC
>Ga0114997_10001295_pt1 | contig 20849 bp, 21 predicted proteins | sample ArcticOcean_MG_C_2_FD_87045 | JGI IMG/M metagenome (GOLD analysis project Ga0114997, IMG submission 87045) | Marine microbial communities from western Arctic Ocean - ArcticOcean_MG_CB4_136 | ecosystem: Environmental > Aquatic > Marine > Oceanic | place: Arctic Ocean: Canada Basin | collected...
ATTTATGATTTTAAAATAGTATTTTTTCCAGCCATATATATATTAATTTCAGTAAACAATTTTTTGTCGAAAGTAAAAAAGTTACAATTTGATTTTTTAACTATTTCATTATTTTTAAGTGTGTTAACTACTTTAAACTGAACTGAGAGTTTATTTAAGTAAGCATTGGTGAGAAATTTAAATTCGTGGTGCAAAACTGACTTGTGGTTTTTCCACAAATTTTTAAACATTTTTTCTATCTCATCGTGCCCATTCAACTCTACATTATGTGTCTCTACAGTGAGGCGACAGTCTTTGCTAAGTGTGCTTTGGATCATTTTAAAATCTTCGCTATCTACTCCTTTAAAATATGATAGTACCAAATTTTCCATTTGATCTTCATTCATGTTTCAAGCCTCTTTCATTAGATCTAAATCATTCCATATTTCTTGAGAAATTATTTTTGAATTTTTTGTATGAAATTTGTCAATAAATCTTATGCCCGCAAACGATTGCCCATTTAACCACTCACCCTTTAATGTGCCGTGGCAATATACAAATGCATCAAGGCCGTTAAATGATAGGTCAATTGAGCTTATGTCTTTGGCTATTTTTTTGTATCTAACCTTACCCCAATTCAGAAAATCTTCTAATGAATAAAAAATCTTATTCCCAGGGCAGGTGATATGGAATTTATCGTCAATAAAAGAATTTGCTAATTTTAAGTCTCTAGCTTCCATTGCATTTAGATAATTTTGAATAATATCATTGGATTGTAAAGGTGCTTTAGCTGGTTGTTTTTGAGTGCGTCCACGCATATAATTATTTGGTGAAATTTCTGTAATTGTAATGGTAACAAACTCTGGCGCTGCTCCGGTGGAAGAGCAGGCGGCGTCTGTTATACGTTCTGCTAGTAGTTTTCGCGTATTCTCGGTGTACCCACTTATTAGCTTACAATCAATAATTGGCATTTCGAACTTCTCCTAACACTTTGTAATAAATATTATTTTGTTAAATTGTCAGGGTTTCTTTCAGCTAAAATGTCTACAGTAAAAGTCATCACTAATTCGCCTTTATGATTGAATGCTTCATTTCGACTTTTTATTACACCCCATTTATTTTTGAGTATTCTCTCTGCTTTATCAATGATTTCATGGGAAAAAGTTAAAGTATGACCAGGGCGAACTGGTTTCAGTATTTTTAAATCCTGAAAGCCTAAACCCGCACCATTTCTGCGGCCATCCACCACACCCAGTGAGTATCCTTCCATATAATCAACCATCAACCGCATCCAAATAGAGCAGAGGTGCCAATTTGAAGCTATTAAGCCCTTGTATCTTGTGTTCATTGCGGCATCTGGATCTGTGTGATAGATTTGCGGTGCATAAGAGGTGCCAAAATCAACCATTTCCTGCTCACTGAGCGTATAGCTTCCAAAAACATGAAATTCGCCGACTGGGATATCTTCGAACCACCTGGACCGTAAAAAAGAAGCTTTACTCACTATCACTTCCTCTATTTTCAATCATTAAAGTGGTTTTTACATCCATTATCAGTTGCTGATTCTGGTTTAAAATTTTTACATCACATTTAATGATGCCAAAATCTGGATCTGCTTCCTCAATTTTTGCACCTTTAAACTCTAACTCAGCATGCAATTTGCTGCCTTCAAAGGCAGGTTTTTTCCATTTTAAAGATGGGACTTCGTCACTTCCTATTAGCATGATCTTTTCTTTCGCCATGACATCACTTAATAGTTTCATCATGATTGCACATACATGCCATCCACTTGCGCAAAGACCACCAAATATGGATCCTTCAGCGGCAGATCGATCGGTGTGATAGGGCTGAGGGTCAAATTGTGTTGCATACTTTCTGATTTCTTGTGCGGTAATGGTTGTTTCGTCAGATTTAAAAGTCGCAAACTTATCGAGGTCTTCAAAATATATGGGTGTTGATGATTTCATAATTACCCTGTGAAGTTGGTTGTTATTAAGCAATACATGAAAATAGCTTTACTGCAAAGGTCTTCAGAGTATTGGTCTATTTCTATTTGGCCAATCTGTCTTTAAATGATAGTTCTGGGCTAAATTTAATATTGATTTGTCACTTCCTGTTGCGCCAAATAATTGAAGACCCATAGGTAGGTTTTGTTCGTTAAATCCACACGGAATATTGATTGCTGGGAGCCCAACCAAAGATACTGGAATTACAACTTCCATCCATTGATGGTAAGTCGACATCTCAATATTATTTATTTCTGAGGGCCAGTTTTTTTTGATATCAAAAGGAAATACTTGTGCTGAGGGTAGGGCTAGCGCGTCAAATTTTTTAAAAACTTCAGTTAAATATCTAAACCAATTCGACCTGATGACGCTAGCTTCGTGTATTTGAGTGGCGGTTAAAGATAATCCACTTTCTATTTCATAGATCACTTCTGGTTTTAACATTTTTTGTTTTATGGGGTCAGTGTAATGATCTCTCATGCCATTGGAGACGGCCCAACTTCGTAACGTCAGCCATGATTTCCAAAGATTTTTGGTGTCAAAATTAGGTATGAAAGGTTCAACTTTAACACCCATTTTTTGATAAACGCTTAAAGCTTCTTCACAGATAGTTAAAACGCCATTTTCATATGGATAATTGTTCGACCAATTCCCAATCCATCCAATTCTCATACCTGAAACAGATTTGTGGAGTTCATTAGTGTATGATTTTTCAGGTACCTTATTTGATGGTAACAATGGATTAGGTCCAGCCAATGTCTGCAATAGATAAGCTAAGTCTGTTGGGGTACGTGCCATGGGTCCACTGGTTGCTAATGTCTGCATAAAGATGTCGCCATCAGCGTCATTCGGTACTAATCCCCAGCTAGGTCTAAAGCCATATACGTTGTTATAAGCACCAGGATTCCTGAGAGAACCCATCATGTCAGAACCATCAGCTATTGGTAAGAGGCGGGCCGCAAGAGCCGCCGCTGCACCGCCGCTTGAGCCACCTGCAGTTTTTGTTAAATCGTAAGGATTTCGGGTGACACCATGGACAGGATTATAACTATGTGAACCAAAACCAAATTCAGGTGTATTAGTCTTCCCAATTACAATCGCTCCTGCATTCTTTATTCTTTGTGACACTATACAATCAAAATTAGGAATATGTTCTTTGAATATTGGCGAACCCCAGGTTGTTTTTAAACCTTTTGTTTCAGCCAAATCTTTTATTGCTATTGGGATCCCATGAAGCCACCCTGTTGGTTCCTTATTTTCTAATAACTTTGCTTCTTTAATAAGTTCTTCTCTTGATCTCATTGAGATAATTGCATTAATTCTTGGATTGTATTTTTCTATACGATCTAAATAAGCGCTCATGACCTCAGAACAGCCTAACTTCTTTTCATGTATGGCTTTAGATAAGGTTACTGCATCAAGGTCTGTAATGTCTGACATAATATTTCTACAATTAATTATTAAAAAAACATTTCAATTATTAAAATGGATAATTATTTATTTTTAGAATGGCAATAAAAAATACTTAAAAAAACCAAAAATAGTAAAAAATTGCACTCGATAAAACGCCTAAACCAAAGCCAGTGAATAATATCATTAAAAGTAATTTTGATGGAACTTTTTCTAAAGCTTTACTGAAAATCCAAAATATTCCATAAATCAGTGAAAATACGATTATGACTAAAATTAATAACCTAGCCATAATCTTCTCTCCTACACTTCGTGACTAGTTGTTTTTGATGCTACGTAGTCCATTACTGCTAAAAATACACCGGAAGCTATAAACACCAGGTGAATAATTATCATCCACTGTATTTCTCTATCGGTTTTATGCGAGAGATCCATAAATGTTTCCAATAAGTTAATTCCAGATATAGCTACTATAGATGCTATTAACTTAAGTTTTAATTCACTGAAATCAACTTTACCCATCCAACTTGGTTTATCTTCACTAGTTCTTGCGACAGTTATTTTTGAAACAAAATTTTCATAACCCGCAAAAATAATCATTAAGATTAGATTTCCAACTAATGCAAAGTCTACAATATGGAGGAGAAACATCATCATATCTTTATTATCCATATCCATAGCTTTTGGGAGTATGTGTAAAAACTCTTGAAGAACTTTGAGTGCCACAAATGCGAGTGAAACGCATAGAACTAGGTAAACTGGCGCTAAAAGCCATCTACTGGCAAAAATTAATCTTTCTACAGTATTTTCTATGAACTCTCTCATGTTGCGCTTCTCTTCCAGTTTATGGTTATTCATGATTGTTGCTGCTGCAAAATAATCTTTATTATTTGATTGTCTAGTAATTTCTACTTAATTAACTGGTTTAAGCGCGATTAGTGATGTAAAATTATTCAAGAGAATGTTTTTATACTCATAACTAAGGCAAAAATAAATCAAAATGAAATTAAATATATTTTATATTCTATCAAAAGTTTTCTTAATTATAATTCTAACTACTGGTTTGTTTTTTGCCTTTTTAGACCTTTCAATTAGTCGAGATATGACTTTTTGGTCAACGGTTCAGATGGTTTTCTCAATATTTGCGCTGCCAGTTGTAGTGAAGTTAAAGGGAAGTAATAGGTTAAGTCAGTTAGTAAGTTTATTAATAATTCTACCAATTGGCTCTTATTATACTCTAAATTATATTTCTGAAATTCTTTCTTCAGGTGCTTATGTCTATATTTATTTTAATGAAGATTTGCTGTTAATTAGTAAAATCATATTGTTATCTTATTACTTCATCCCATCAATTCATCTAATGATGGCTTATAAATATCAATATTTAAATGAAAACCGTCTTAATTCAAATGTGAAAATCCCAGAAATAATTTCACTATTAGTTGAAGTGTTATTATTTATTATACCAACTTTAATGGTTTTATCGGGTGTATTCGAATTTGAATTGACGAGCATACTTGCAACATCTGGGATCCTAGCTGCGATTATTGGTTTAGCTATTCAGGCTAACCTAAGTAATATATTATCTGGAGTTTTCGTAAATTTAGAGCGACCTTTTAGTCCAGATGAATATGTTTCAATCAATGATATTAGTGGCTTAGTAATAGATGTTACTTGGCGTTCAACAAGAATTCGAACGTTTGAAAATACGGAGATTACAATTCCAAATGAAGTGGTTGCTAGCTCAGTAATCAACAATTGGAGCCGCACAGACAAAACAAATTTAAGTGAAGGGTTTCGAATTTTTAATTCTCTTTCCTTCAATCCAAAGCACGATCCAAAGCACATTAGTCAATTACTTTCTAATGCTTTAAAAAAGGTAAAACCTATAGATGGTAGGGATCAATTAGATTTCCAATGGGTAAAATTTTCGGATGTTGATGAGTATGGATTGAAATTTGTAATTGGTTTTGATTGTACAGATGGGTTCTTGAAAACTTCTCAACAGGATGTGGTTATGTTGGAAGTCCATAAAACTTTACAACATGCTGGGATTAGTATGACTGTAGGTCGTTTGTATAGTTTATTGGATGCAGATGTTGGTTTAGACGCTCTCCAATCTTCGAGAGTTCCAGAGGATTTTCAAGAACAGTTTTCTGCTGAATTCAACCCCTATAACGAGGCAATTAAGAATAAAGTCTTACTAAAAAAGGTTCCAATCTTTATGTCCATGAATGAAGATGAACTTACTTTGTTATCGCAAAGTTGCAAAAGAGTTCACTTTAATAATAGTGACATGATAATAAAACAAAAAGATCCTGGTGATAGTCTTTATATTATTGCTGATGGCGTTGTAAGCGTTCAGCTAGATTTGGAGAATGGAAGTCGGAAAATAGTATCAAAGTTGGGTGTCGGTGATTTTTTTGGTGAAATGTCATTAATGACTGGAGAAACTAGAACTGCAAACATCATCGCAGAGAGCCCAACAGTAGTGATAAATGTAGAGAAAGAAATAATCAAAACATTGTTTTCAAATAACACACATTTTTTTGATACAGTTTCTAATATTTTGGCCAAGAGAAAAATTGATCTTGAAAATATAAAAATATCAAACTTGGAAGATGCACCGAATATTAAAAATATTGCTAGTGAAATGAAGAAAGCTATAATGAATTTCTTAAGCTAAGTTTGATTTACTTCACTATAGATTAAATTTCTTTTGCTGTGTTAAGGGCATCAATTTTTTGTTGCTGTAATATCCTATCTCTTTTTCCCAAATAAGAACCCCAAGTAGTAACGAAAAAGGGTACACAGTATGTAAGAAGGATTTTTATCAATGGAGGATAATTGCCTGCTAAAATAGTGTCACCATGATTAATTGTTGCAAGTATAGTCCCTACAACACAGGCAGTGAAGAAGGCTTTTCTTGGTGTTCCATCTGTAAATGCAAGATCGAAAAAATTTGTTGAGTATTTTTTACTCATTATAAAGCCTCTTTAATTTAGAACTACTTTAATACATCCATGAATTATTTTGTAATGTGTCTTTGATTTGATTTGTTTTGATTACTTTTTCTTTTATACAAATTAGAAAGTCGCAACCTAAGCTGCTAATTCATGTCTTTTTTTTATTTTCAGTAGGAATTAATGTTTCAAACTTTGTGCTTACCGCTTTTAGCTCTTCAATTGCTGATCTAATATCTGAGACATCGAATACATCGATATCAATATGTTTGCCACGGTGGGAATAAGTTTGCCTTTGGTCTTTATGTTTGTCAGAAAGGAAATCTTTAACTAAGTGTATACCAATTGGCCTTGCAAACCCTTTTAGTGTGAGTTCATCAAAATATTCACTCTTTATCTTTCCTTTTACTAAATTATGAGTTGCATCAGAAATTAATATTTCATTTTTGGGTGCTTTTCCTTCCAACCTGGCAGAAATGTTTACTGGACCTCCCAACGCTGTATAATCCATTCTTTGGTTTGAGCCGAAATTTCCAACTGTGCAGTATCCTGTTGCTATACCTACTCGAATGTCTAAACCACCTTTCACACCATTTCTTATCCAATATTCGCGCAATTCTTCTACCCTGGCCTTCATTCTTAAAGCCATCTCAATACAATTTAATGCATCTTGCTCTTCACCCATTGTTTCGGGATCACCAAAGAATATCATTACTGCATCTCCAATGAATTTGTCGATTGTACCACCACATTCTAACGCAATAGTTGTCATTTCCGATAAGTAATTATTAATAATTTGAGCAAGTTTTTCTGGCTCTAATGTATCGCTTAAATCAGTAAAATTAACTATATCTGAGAAAAATACAGTTAAATTTTTTCTTTTGTGGGTAGGGGTGGAAGTTTCTTCTTCAGAAAAGATACTCTTATAAACTTGTGGCGATAAATACTTTGCAAGCCGATTTGCAATATTTTCTAAGTGAAGGCTTTTTTCTTCAATAATCTCTTGATCACGAAGCTTTTGATCAAGTAGTTCCTCTTTTTCCGCACGAAGTTTATGCTCAATTGTTCTGTCAACAAATTGACCTTGAACCCCATTTAGAAACGAAAAGTCCTTATTTTTGGTTGTAGCTGACAAAAGTGAATAAACCTTTTCTTCACCTTCTATAATTAGTTCAATTCTTGGAATTAGCACTTGTCCATTTTTCTTCAATCCGTTTTCAAATTCATCAATTATAGAATTTGCTACACCTAGTTGTTCTAATACACTTGGAAATAAAACATTAGTTACATTTTCAAGAACTGGAAAAAACTTTTTAAAATTTCTGTTAACTCTTAAAACTTCAAGTTCATTTGATGCAAAATAAGCAGCCGTTATAGCATTAGAAAAATTAAAGAAGCTTAAGTCAATAACGCTGTCCCGTTTTATAAATTCTTCTAATGTCATGTTGAATCACTTTAAGTAAATTAAGTTTAGATTAATTAATTAAATTTTGTTTAATGCATCAGTTAATTGGTTTAATGGACCTGACTTTTCATAATTTTGTCCGTTTAGAAACTGCACTATTGTTTCACCCGACAAGCTCTTGGCTTGCTCCAGTATTTGTTGTGCCTTTTCTGTGTTGTCTATTTTTGCATGTGATGCAGCCGAGTAGAAAAGGCTATTTTTAGTCACAACTTTTAATTTTGAAAAACTTTTAATTGCACCTTCATAATCATTTAAACAAAAATTAATTATACCCTCATCTTCAAATAAAATATCTGGGCAAAATGGATCTAAGCGCATTGCACGCTTTATTTCTTCTGATGCTTGCTCTGGTTCTCCCATATATATTAAAGCAGTAGCGTATTTAGCCGCAATATACGCGTCGCTGGGGCAGAGGTCTTTTGCTTTTTCATGGTGGTACCTGCCAGATTGAAAGTCTCCATTTATCATTTTTATTGACCCCATAATTCTATGGGCCTCTGCCTCCTCTGGATCAATTTCAAGTGCACGCGTCACAGATTGAGAACATTCATCAAACCAATTTTCTCCAGCCGCTTCTTTGTCCCAAGATTGGTAATTGGCAAGTGAACAGGCTCGCCATGCATGGGCTCGAGCATAATTTGGATCCAATTCAGTGGCTTGTTTGAATAGTCCATATGCTTTTTGAGCATTTTCTTTTGTAGCGCCAGCTTTTCGGTGATGCTCTAAACCTTGTAATACAAGATCATATGCAGCTAAGTTTTCAGGTCTTGAAGATGAAAGTTGTTGTATTTGATCTGCGTCCACTCTACCTACAATGGTCGAGATTATAGTAGAGATTAACTCATCTTGAATGTCAAAAATCTCTTCTATTGTCGTATCATAATTACTAGACCAAACGGTACTTTCTTTTTCTGCTGATATAAGGCTCGTACTTATACGCATTCTGGGCCCCATTTTTCGCACACTTCCTTCAAGAATGTAACGAACACCCAATTCCTTACCTATTTCTTTTGGTTTTTTCTCCTTATCGCGATAGGCAAAGCTGGCACTACCGGAAACAACAAGTAGTTTTCTAAATTGAGACAGTGACGAAATTAAATCTTCAGAAAAACCTTCACAGAAATAAGCTTGTTCCTCATCGGTACTCAAACTTTTAAACATCATAACAGCCAAGGAGCCAGATTCGGCTTTTTCAATTTCAATTTGCGGTGCTTCAGTATGTTGGTGATAACGACCAGCACCTTTGAACTGTAATACAGAATAGGCTTCTACAGGGATTTCAATATTTTTTAACTCTAATTTTCCAACAGATTCAAATGAAGCTTTTACTTTTTGACTAACCATATCAAAGACAGTTTTGGAAATGCATATTCCGTCTGGTTCAGCTTTTGCCTCTAATCTTGCTGCAACATTAATCGCGTCACCATATAAATTATCTCCTGAAATCATCACATCACCTAAATTTAATCCAACTCTAAATCGCATTTTTTGATTTTCAGGAAGTGCTTCATTAATTAATTGCATTTTGTTTTGAATTGAAATTGATGCCTCGGTGGCTTTCACAGGACTAGCAAATTCGGCAATCACACTATCGCCGGCAGATCCAAATATCCGCCCATTATTATCTTCTATAATTTGATCAATAATCTCTCTTCGTTGTCTTAAGACTGCTAAAGTTATATCCTCATCAATTGCCATAAGTTTGCTAAAACTGACTACATCTAGTGCAAATATTGTGCTTAGTTTCCGTTCCATTTTTTTTACCCCAGGTTTAAGGCCTATTAGTGTCTTTAAAGAGCTTCTACGAATTCTTAATATTTAGTTTATGTTAATCTATATTATTAGCTATTTGAAATAGTGCAAACCAATATTTACAACTTTTTTTTTGTTAATTATCTCTTTGACGTATAATTAAATCAAAATGACGACTTTTGCCACCTTTGGGGATTGAATATTTGTTATTAGAATGATTATTGTTAGTTTATAAATGAATTCCCTTGAATTGTTAAAGTTTTAAATAAGATATTCGCATGCAAAATTATTCTCTATTTTCCTTAGCAAAAAATGCTTTTACGGGCCATCGTAATTGGCAAAAAGCTTGGCGTAGTCCTCCTTTGAAAGATGAATATGATGTCATAATAATTGGAGCTGGTGGGCATGGTTTAGCAACGGCTTATTACTTGGCTTCTGAATATGGAATTACTAACGTTGCCGTCTTGGAACGCGGTTGGCTTGGTGGGGGAAATGTTGCCCGTAATACTGTAACGGTGCGTTCCAATTATTTAAGGGATCAGTCTATTCCATTCTATGTTAAATCAGTCAGTCTTTACGAAGGTTTAACAAAAAATTTAAATTTTAATATGATGCATTCTAAGCGAACAATGGTGGATGTTGTTCACAATTATCCCAAGATGCGTGATCTTAGGCGCCGTCAATTAACTATGGATATTTATGGGTCATCGTATGAGCAAATTTCGACTGAGCAAGTCCGTAAGTTAATTCCAGCTTTAACTGGTGGTGGGGCAAATTCAAGACTGCCAATAATCGGTGGAATGGTACATAAAGATGCCGGGGTTAATAGGCATGATGCTGTAGCGTGGGGATATGCTCGGGCGGCAGACTCCCTTGGTGTGGAAATGCATCAACAAACAGGCGTTAAGTCGCTAATTAGAGGAACTAATGGAAATATTGAGGGAGTTGATACTGTAAAAGGCATTGTTAAAGCTAAAAAAGTTATTGTATCGGTTTCTGGACATACGACGACGTTAACAGAAACTGCTGGATTAAGACTGCCACTAAGAACGATGAATTTAACTGCATTTGTTTCAGAACCTATCAAACCTTTAGTTGATGTAATTGTTAATTGTTCTGATTTAGGGTTTTACTTTAGCCAATCTGATAAGGGAGAACTTGTGATTGGAGGTGCTCCAGACTCTGGTCAAAGTTTCAGAAGAGACATAAAACAGCACGTGTTCGAAGATACGGTAGGAGCTATGCTTGAACTTTTTCCAGCTTTTAAAAAACTAAAGCTCTTAAGACAGTGGGGTGGGCACCTAGATATAACGCCAGATGCATCGCCTATAATGGATGAAACAAGCGTTTCTGGTTTGTATGTAAGTGCCGGTTGGTGGGGCGGTTATAAAGCAATACCTGCAGGGGGTTTAACAATGGCGCACCAAGTTGCAACAAACTCTCCACATCCGTTGATGGCTGACTTTTCATTTAATCGTTTCAAAAATTTAGATTATATTTTGGAGACGGGCACAACAACTGCACGTTAATAGGTAAAATTATGTTATTGATAAATTGTCCATTTTGTAAAAATCGTAATGAAACAGAATTTGTATATGGTGGCCCCGTGGGAGTGAATAGGCCTGACCCTAATATTTCTACAGATACTGAATGGGTTGAATATTTAACATTGGTTCCTAACCCCACAGGTCCAGTGCAGGAATACTGGTGGCATGCGCGTGGGTGTGGAAAATGGTTTGCTATAACACGTAATACGGTAACACATGATATCTTGGAGACCCAAGATGGACAATAAAAATCGTTTAAAAGATGGTGGAAGAATTGATCGCTCGAGTGTTCTTAAGTTTTCATTTAATGGTCAAAATTATAACGGATTTAAAGGAGATACTTTAGCTTCAGCATTAATTGCTAATGATGTTATGGTAACTGCGAGAAGCTTTAAGTATCACCGACCACGAGGAGTGATTGGCATTGGCGTTGAAGAGCCGGCCTCCTTAGTTGAGCTTATGGGGGAGGCTGCTTCTGGAAATAATTTATCCACGACTGTTTTACTCAAGAGTGGTTTAAAGGCTAAATCTATCAACTGTTGGCCCAGTGTAGATTTTGATCTTGGTGCAATTACTCAGATTTTTTCTAAATTTATTCCTGCAGGATTTTATTATAAGACTTTTAAATGGCCTAATTGGCATTTGTTTGAACCCTCTATTAGGAAAGCCGCTGGTTTAGCTAGTGCACCAAAAAGCCCACCTAAAAATGGTCATTTTGAGTCTCGTAATGCACATTGTGATATATTAATCATCGGCTCTGGACCCTCAGGTCTTTTAGCGGCATTAATTGCAGGCAGGGCGGGAGCAAATGTATTTTTAATTGATCAAAATTCAGAGGCAGGAGGTAGCTTGCTGAATTTGAAATTAGAAATAAATAACAAACCCGCGATGTCTTGGGTTTCTGAAGTTGTAAGCGAAATTTCAAAAATGCCAAATGTGCTACATTTGCAAAATAGCACTGCCTGGGCTTATAGAGAACATAATCTTGTCATTGTTAATCAACGAGAGATAAATGATAGCTCTATTATTGAGAGAAGTTGGCGGGTTCGAACTGGAAAAACAATTATTGCAGCTGGGGCCATGGAAAGGGCTTTGGTTTTTGCGAATAATGACCGTCCAGGAGTTATGCTTGCTTCTGCTGTTCAAGGTTACCTTAATAGATATGCCGTTAAACCTGGAAATAATATTGTAATATTTACAAATAATGATAGCGCCTACACTTGTATTAAAGACTTTCAAAATGCTGGCATCAAAATTGCAGCGATTGTAGATTCGCGGTTTGAAATTCCTGTAAACGTACTACGAAGTGCTGAAGGCGTTGATGTTTTTTCAGGATCAATAATTAAGAATGTCACTGGGTATAAAAAAGTAACTTCAGTGGTAATTGAGTCAATTGTTGATAAAAAATCAGAAATAATTGTATGTGACTTAGTAGCTCATTCTGGGGGCTGGAATCCAACTGTTCATCTCCATTCTCAGTCTAGAGGTACTGTACGGTTTGATGAAAAGATTGCTGCTTTTGTCCCCAATAAGGATGTTCAAAATGCATCAAGTGTTGGTGCTTGTAATGGTAATTTTGCGTTAATTGATCTATTTGAAGAGACCAAAGTGGTAATTAACAAGACGTTAGCTGATATTAATTTATATATAGAGTTTGATGACCACCTGGATTGTGAAGCAGAAACCTATTCTATAGTACCATTATGGAACACAAACCTTTCCAAAGAAAAAAGTAAGGCATTTTTTGATATTCAAAACGATGTGACTTACGATGATGTGCAATTAGCCTTGCGAGAAGGCTATTCAAACGTTGAGCATGTTAAACGCTATACAACTGGTGGTATGGGCTTTGATCAAGGGAAGACAGGTAATATTAACATAATTGGTACCATAGCGATGCAAGAAGGAGTTGGTTTGGGAGAGGTGGGTACGACTACCTTTAGGTCACCTTTCACACCCGTATCTTTTGGTTCAATTAGTGGTGTTCGCGAAGGTTCTGTAATCTTACCTTTTAGACATACCCCGGTTACCCAATGGAACCATGATAAAGGTGCCTTTATGTATGAGGCGGGTGCACGTTGGCGCAGACCAGGTTATTTTCCTAAAGCTGGTGAAGACTTTCAAGAAGCGGTTAATCGAGAATGTAGAGCTGTGAGAACTGGAGTAGGTGTTTATGATGGATCTCCCCTTGGTAAGTTTGAATTAAAAGGTAAACATGTTGGAGAATTTCTTGATTTAATTTATACTAATGTAATGTCTTCATTGTCTCCAGGTAATGGTAGGTACGGATTAATGCTTTCCGAAGATGGTTTAATTTTTGATGACGGGGTAGCTTTTCGGGTTGATGAAAACCGTTGGTTAATCTCCACATCTTCTGGCCATTCTGATGGCGTTAATCATCATATGGAGAAGATTCTAGCTTTTGATCGCCCAGAGTGGGACGTTAAAATCACAGGCATTACAAATCAGTGGAATAACGCAACCATTTGTGGTCCAAAAGCCAGAGATTTATTAGCTAAATTGGGAACAGACATTGACCTTTCCCAAACAGCTTTTCCTTTTATGGCGCTACGTGAGGGACTGGTAGCTAATATTCCTGCTAGAGTCATTCGTGTGAGCTTTACTGGAGAACTTTCATTTGAAATAAATGTTTCCCCAAGAAATTTGTTAAACCTTTGGGAGAAAATAATGGAAATTGGTTCTGAGTTTGGTATTTTACCTGTGGGCTCTGAAGCTAGCCACGTATTACGTGTTGAAAAAGGTTTTTTATCACTCGGGCATGAAGTTGACGGTACAGTTGATGCATATGATCTAGGAATGGGTTGGATAATGTCTAAGAAAAAAACAGACTTTATAGGCAAACGCTCAGTTCATTTACGCCGAGATTTAAAAAAAACAAGGCGTGAGTTGGTTGGGTTATTGCCAAATGATCCAAATGAAGCAATCCCAGAAGGTGCTCCGATTACTCCAGAAGGACAAAAGAGAGCGACAGAGGGTTTTACTACTGCTTGTGTGTGGAGTGTTGTAAATGATAGTTGGGTTGGCCTAGCTTTACTTGAGAGGGGCCATTCTCGCCATGGTGAGACAGCATATGTGAGGCTACAAGACAAAGTTATTAGGGCTAAGATTGTGCCTCCAGTTTTTCATGATCCCAAGGGGCAATTATTAAGGTCTTAAAATGAATTATGATGTTAAAATAATAAGAGAAAAAATATCGGCGCTTTTTGATTTAAAAGGCGATTCAAAAGATGTTGAGAAGTATTTGAAATCATTTTTTAAATGGTTTCCAAAGGAACCGAATACATTCGTGTGCGAGAATGATTGGAAATTGATGTTGGTTGGTGAAAATCATTGGGTTTTAAAAGCACCAATTGAAGATGAAGAGCATCTGATATCTATCTTGAAGCCAGAAGCTTGTCCTTCTTCAATTAGCATAGTTTTAATTTCAGACACTCTAACATTCTTTAGTATAATTGGTCCAAATGCCTCGGATATAATGTCGATAGCCACGCCTTTAAATATAAATACAAGTGAATTTTTGGAAGAAAACACAACATTTGGTGAGGTGTTTGGTTTGAAAGCTTTGATATCTAGAGTTGAAAATGGCTTTCAATTTGCAGTTGACCGAAGTTTTGGCGACATGGTTGCTGATTATCTTAATAAAACTTTAGCTGATTAAACTTTTTGATCTCTGTTGCATGATGAAAGTATTAGTCATTTGGTAAAATATCATTTGCGACTAATGCTAACATTTCTCCTTTTTCAACAATTCCTCGATTTGTATGAGCTAAAATAAAGCCATTGTATTTGAATTTTAATTCAAAAGAGGGTCTGTTTGGCTCTAGTAGGTAATGAAACCAGCCTGCAGTTTGGCCAACTTCTACACTCTGCCCAGCTTTGACAGCGCGATCAAATAATCCTTTTGAAGGAGCATAAATACTAGCACTTGGGTTGCTAAGTTCAATTTTTTTTATTTTATTTTTGGTTACAAAGCTTTTAGTTTTAAGAATATTTAAATAATTTAGGATATTAATTAAACCTGTTTCAGCAATATTTGTTATTTCTGGGCTAACACCGCCACCACCACCCAGTTCCGCAGCCATCATAGCTACATTCGCGCGTTCAGCAGCGGAGTTTAATGAACGATCGTCATTATTTTTCCCTAAAACCCATATAAGCGGAATCCCAAATGCTTCAGCGAGGTTCAAATTACTTCTAAAAAGATCTTTATTTTTTGAGCTAGTGGCTAAGGCACATGGCTCAAAAAAGGATGCTTTGCCACCTGAATGTAAGTCGATCACTGCGTCACAGGATGGTATTAGCTGACTTTCTAAAAAATGTGCTAACATTTCCGTTGGTGTTCCGTTTGGATTGCCAGGAAATGCTCTGTTCATGTTGACATTATCTAATGGATTTGTACGGCTTGATTTTTGCACTGCGGCGAATGTTAGCGCCGGTATCAAAATGATGTGTCCATTTATTTTATCCAATTCAAGTGCTCTAGCTATCCGCATTATTGCTGAAGGACCTTCGAATTCGTCTCCATGGGTTCCACCAATTATCAAGATTTTTTTACCATCTCCATTTTTGATGTTGATCAGAGGGGTAGGGTGATATCCAAGTGGGATAGAGTTATCAGACCATGGTAACATCAGTTCGCCAAATTGATGGCCAGCAAGGTTTAAATCTATATTTATTTTTACTCTTGTTTGTGCATTACTCATAAACTGGTTTCCACTCTATTTAAAATTACTTTAGATTAGATTGTTGTGACTTCCAAAACATTATTAATTTAATATATTTTATAATACTTGGTATAAATATTTAGTTTGGCGTAGTTTTTTATTGATATGGCGTGTTTTACACCCCTAGTTGGCGTCCTTTTTTACCTATATGGCGAGTTTTGTACCCACGGCTATTGTAGTTCTATAATTATATTAGGGAAAACCCAATAAAAAGGAGATAGGAAAATGCAAAATTTTAATCACATAAAAGTAAAACCAATTTCAGGAGCAATGGGCGCTGAGGTTTTTGACGTTGACCTATCAAGTGAATTAAGTTCTGAAACTTGGAATGAAATCAAGAATGCCTTTCATAATTTCCTTGTACTCATTTTTAGAGATCAGAATTTGACCGATCAGCAGCAATTTAATTTTACGCAAAGGTTTGGAAAATTAATTCCTCATCCCTATGTGAAAGGATTACCTGAAATACCTGAAATTTTTAAGATCATTAGGGAGCCAGGTGAATCATATAGTTGGGATGGTTTTTATCACTCGGATTTAATGTTTTTAAAAAAACCACCATTAGGAGCAACTCTATATGCAAAGGAATGTCCGCCATTTGGAGCTGATACTGCATTTACAAATATGTACCTAGCTTATGATACGCTTTCGGATGGAATGAAGGATTTACTTGATGGATTAGAGGCTGAAAATGAGTCTGGTAATCCAGAAAAATATAGTAATCGGTATCAATCAATGGAGGAGTTGGGAAAAAAAGGAGCAATGGGGGCTGTTCATCCTATGGTTCGTGTTCATCCTGGTACAGGAAAAAAAGCTTTATTTAGTTCGCTTGCTTTTACAAAACGAATAAAAGGGATGACTGATAAAGAAAGTGCTCCTATTTTAAATTTTCTTTATGAGCACTCGAAGGAGGCTCATCTTGGTTGCCGCTTACAGTGGGAGAAGGGTTCACTTGCTCTTTGGGATAATCGTGTTTGCTTGCATCATGCAGTAGCTGATTATTTTGGAGAAGTTTCTAAGCATCGAAGGGTTATGCAAAGGTGTACAATAGAGGGTGAGGAGCCAATATCAGTCAAAACCTACAATGAAAGTAGAGTGTAAGTTAAAAAAATTTTTGGTTTATGGTCTTGCCTTTTGATGCCTACTGTGATCACACTATTATGTGTATACATAATAAAATAAGTAAATAATAATAAATAATTTAGTTGTTAGGATTACATAATATGCCTGGGGGTTTGCCGATTATTAGTTTCCAAAATGTAGATAAATTTTATGGTGAATTTCAAGCATTAAAAGATATTACAATTGATGTTAATCCAAGCGAAAGAATGGTTATCTGTGGACCGTCGGGTTCGGGTAAATCAACGTTAATTCGATGTATTAATGGCCTTGAACACCATAATTCTGGCAAACTTGTAGTGGATGGAGTTGAAGTCTTTGAAGGATCAAAAGAAATTATTAATTTACGACAAAATATTGGTATGGTTTTCCAACAGTTTAACCTTTTTCCACATTTAACGGTTTTGGAGAATCTGACAATTGGTCCAATAAAGGTAAGAAAAATTGCAAAGCTTGAAGCGGAAGTATTAGCAAGAAAATATTTGGATCGTGTTCATATCCCTGAACAAGCAGATAAGTTGCCAGCTGAATTATCTGGTGGTCAACAACAACGTGTAGCTATTGCAAGGTCCTTATGTATGGAAAGCCGCATAATGTTATTTGACGAGCCTACGTCAGCTCTAGACCCTGAAATGATTAATGAAGTTTTAGATGTGATGGTAGAATTGGCTGATACTGGTATGACAATGGTTTGTGTAACGCATGAAATGGGTTTTGCTAGAAAAGTTGCTGATACAATGGTGTTTATGGATGAAGGAAAAATAATAGAGGTTGCACCACCAGAAAAGTTTTTCTCTAATCCAGATAGTGACCGGTGTAGAGAGTTTTTAGAACAAATATTGGAGCATTAACAGATATGGGGTCTAGCAGTTCGATATCTTTTAAAGGTTTACCGGTAAGGCGGCCTCCCGCAATTAACCGGTTTTTGGGTTCCACTCCGGTTTCTATATTTATATATTGCTTGATTGTAGGTGGTATTTTTTACTCATCTTTCAAAGGAGCCCAGTCAATGGGGTATAACTGGCAGTGGTACCAGATCCCAAAATATATATATATATATACGGATAACGGTTTTCAGTTTGGAGAATTGATGTTGGGTCTGTGGATTACAATAAAACTATCTTTTTCTGCATTGATTCTTGCCTTCATGATTGGGTTATTGGTAGCCCTTTTACGACTTTCAGGTTTATTTATTGGAACAAAAGTTGCAATATGTTTTTTAGAATTTGTTCGAAATGTTCCATTGCTGGTATTGGTATATCTGTTTTATTATGTTTTGGGGCCAGTCTTTAAGTACGATCGTTATACGGCGAGTGTACTTTGTCTAGCAATTTATCATTCTGCATTAATTTCAGAAATTCTGAGAGCTGGAATAAATGCTGTTGCTCAAGGCCAGTGGGAAGCAGCAAAATCAATTGGTATGAGTAAGACACAAACTTACAGATATATCATATTGCCTCAATCTATTCGGTTTATGTTACCACCTATGACCGGGGAAGTGGTTCATATGGTAAAAAGCTCAGCAATTGTAAGCGTTATTGCTGTAGCTGAGTTAACTACTTTGGGTCAAAATATTATTTCTGATACATATATGGCTTTTGAAATTTGGTTCACGATAGCTATCATTTACATGGTTGTTATCTTGTTCCTATCGATCGGGGCGTCGCAAGTAGAAAAGCGATATACCGTAATAAACTGATTAACCAATTAAATTGGTTATGAAAAACTAAATATAAAGGGAGTACAAAATGAATATCAAAAGACGTTTACTAGGAGGAGTTTTAGCTGCTGCATTAGCTAGCATTAGCTTTTCTCAAGTTACCTTTGCAGGCACCGCACAACAACTTGGTGCTGAAAGTGTCATTGAGACTATAAAAAAGCGTGGAGTAATCAAGATCGGATTAGACTTATTTGTGCCATGGTCAATGAGAGATACAAATGGAGACCTAGTTGGTTTTGAGCCTGATGTGGGTCGTAAATTAGCTGCAGACATGGGTGTTGAAGTGGAATTTATTCCAACAAAATGGGCTGGTATCATTCCAGCTTTAGTTGCTGGTAAGTTCGATGTTATTATAAGTGGGATGACTGTTACACCTGCACGAAACCTGACAGTCAACTTTTCTGTGCCATATGCTTTTTCAGGATTAACTATTTTAGCTAACACTGCAATGACAGAAGGAATGGCCTTAGAGGACTATAATAGCGAAGACATTACCTTTTCCTGTCGACGTGGTGCTACGCCGTGCATATTTATTCAAAATAAATTCCCTAAAGCGGAACTATTAATGTTTGATGAAGACGGTGCTGCAACACAAGAAGTCCTAAATGGTAATGCACACGCAACTGTGGCGTCTGAACCTGGACCATCACAAGATGCTAGGCGCAACCCAGAGACTTTGAGTGTTCCATTCAATCAAGCCTTCGATGCTGGTGGAGAGGGTTTTGCAATGAGAAAATCAGATCCAGATGCATTAGCTTTTTTTAATAGCTGGATCAGAAGGCATACCCATACTGGTTGGTTGAAAACGACCCACGATTACTGGTTTAGAGGCGATGCTTGGCATGACCAAGTTGAATAACTAAAGTTAATTATGAAATGATAGAGGGCTTGAGTTGCCCTCTATTTTTAATTTTGGAAATCGTGTGCAAAAAATAACAAAAAAATTACATTGGTTAGACTTTTTGGTTCTAGGGTGCGTAATAGCTTTTTTCTATTATGTACTTACGCAAATGAGTGGTAATTTAAACTATAATTGGCGTTGGGACAAAATTCCAAATTATATATTTAAATATCACACTGGACGAGAAGAGTGGTTTGCTAATGTGCTACTGCAGGGCTTAATTGTTACTGTCAGAGTTAGTATTTATGCTAGTATATTAGCATTGGTTTTGGGAGTGACCTTAGGAGTTGCACGATGTTCTCACAATCTTGTAGTAAGAATGTTGGCAAGAACATACTTGGAGTTTCTCAGAAATATTCCACCTCTAGTTGTTATTTTCATTTTTTACTTTTTTTTGGCGGAGCAACTTATACAGCTAATGAATATTGAAAGCTGGTCCTACAAAGTAGCTAAATTGGAAAATAACCAAATTTGGGAATTTTTTTGTGGTGACATGCGTAGGTTTCCCTCACTAGTTTCAGGTGTAATAGTTTTAGCTCTTTTTGAGAGTGCTTTTGTTGGAGAAATAGTTCGTGCTGGAATTCAATCAATAGATCGTGGGCAACGTGAGGCGGCCAGATCAATAGGTATGACACAATTTCAGGAGATGCGATACATTGTTTTACCTCAAGCCATGAGAAAAATCATGCCACCTATGGCTAACCAATTCATTACTCTGATAAAAGATAGCTCAATAATTTCTCTTATTTCTGTGCAAGAACTAACTTATAAGACACAGGAACTAGTTTCCTCAACTCATATGATATTTGAGGCTTGGTTAACGACTGCGATGTTTTATTTTGTTATATGTTTTGGTTTATCTTTATTGTTTAGCAAGCTAGAGCGAGACAAACGGTAAAAAAGATTTCAAGAGTTCAAAGGTCGAGGTGTAAATAAGATGTATTTAAGAAATTGTTGGTATGTTGCGGGTTGGAGTAAAGATTACAATCGGGATCTTAAACCTGAAAAGTTTTTAGGTGAAAAAATTGTTGTTTATCGTCGTGAAGATGGAAGTCCAGCAGCACTAGAAAACGCATGCCCTCATAGAAAAATGCCTCTTTCTGAAGGAACTCTTAGTGGTGACAATATTATCTGTGCTTACCACGGCTTAACTTTTAACCCCAAAGGAGAGTGCGCAGACGCGCCAACCCAACCAGATCAAATTCCCAGGAGAGCAGTTGTCAAATCATATCCAATTATTGA
>Ga0114997_10001312_pt1 | contig 20717 bp, 19 predicted proteins | sample ArcticOcean_MG_C_2_FD_87045 | JGI IMG/M metagenome (GOLD analysis project Ga0114997, IMG submission 87045) | Marine microbial communities from western Arctic Ocean - ArcticOcean_MG_CB4_136 | ecosystem: Environmental > Aquatic > Marine > Oceanic | place: Arctic Ocean: Canada Basin | collected...
TATGAATATCCCAAGCATTGTTACTTACTAGATAAATTTCAGCCTCATTCACAAGACTAATCATACGATTGTATGACTCCTTTGCATTACCTCCAAAGGAAAATATACCGTGATTCATCAAAATCATTCCTTCAGTTTTATCTGTGCATTGCTCTGAAAAGATTCGCGCAACATCTTTAGCCAAATCAAACCCTGGCATTACGTAAGGAATAATAACAACACGATCGCCGTAAATTTCTCTTATTCGATCTTCCCCTGCTGTCGTATTTGTAATTGTCACTACCGCATCAGCATGGGTATGATCAACATACTTAAAGGGTAATATTGCATGCAAAATTGTCTCAACAGAAGGCGTAGGTGATGCTGCATTAGTTAATTGAGTTTTGAGCTCATTAACCATTTGTGGGTCTGAGAGAGAGTCTAATTTAGCTAGACTTAGCATATGATTCATTCGGACTGGAGAAAAGCCTGCTGTTTCAATAAACTCTAGATCCCAGCCACTTCCTTTTACATACAGAATTTCTTCTTCAATCCCTACAAGATTAGTCTCAGTAATTTTTACTGATGTATTTCCACCACCATGAAGAACTAAAGAAGTGTCTTGGCCAAGTAATCTTGAAGTATAAACTCTTAACTCCAAATCATCTTGAAACTTATCTGATTCAATATTAGACCATAAATTTTTCATTATATCTTGAACTTCTATAATTGCTTAAAGTATATCACCTTTAGGAAAAGTTATCTTATCACCCTTTTCAATAAGCGCTTAAATTCTGGAACTATTTAAAATAATATTTATCAAATTTTTTCTTAGTGAGACTCTAAAAAAGTCTTTTCTGGCCTTGTTAAGATTGGCATTTAATTTTCGTAATCAATCATTTCCTCATTAACACGCATATTGACTTTATTAACCGTGTTCGTTTCATTATCACCAACTAACAACTCTTCAAAAGCTATCCATCTCGCCTTATGCCAGATATGTTGATACTACTACCATAACAAAAAGACAATGATAGTTTAATTATTGCCTGCAATAAACACACAATAAATAGTTAGATTATTATTATCTGTTATCATTTATCGTATTAGAACTAAGGTCACTTGTGACACACATAATTATGATTAGTAAATGCCTTTTCCCTGCTGCAGGATATGGAACTCGGTTTCTACCCGCAACAAAGGCTGTGCCTAAAGAAATGCTTCCAATAATCACCAAACCATTATTGCAATATGGCGTTGAAGAAGCACTATCTGCAGATATTACAAATATTGCTATCGTTACGGGAAGAGGAAAAAGGTCAATTGAAGATCATTTTGACAATTCAATTGAACTAGAATCTCAACTCAAAGCAACTTCAAAAGAATACTATATTGAAGATATTCAGAATATCATTGAAAAAGCTACTTTTACTTATGTGCGCCAAAAACAGATGCTTGGTTTAGGCCATGCAATACTAACTGGAGAGACCCTCATTGGCAATAACCCTTTTGCAGTTATTCTTGCTGATGATTTATGTGTTAACTCAAATGGTACTAGTGTAATGAAGCAAATGATTGAAGTATTTAATAAGTACAAATGCTCAGTTGTAGCTATTGAAGATGTACCAAAAGAAGATACCAATAAGTATGGAATTATCAGTGGACACTTAATAGATGGCAGTAATGACACTTTTCGAGTTACAGATATGATTGAAAAACCAGCCCCAAAAGATGCTCCAAGTAATATGGCAATTGTTGGTCGCTACATCTTAACACCTGATATTTTTAAAATTATTAAAACTATCAAGCCTGACAAAAGCGGCGAAATACAAATCACTGACGCCCTGCTGAGTCAAGCAAAGCAAGGAAAAGTAATTGCATATAGATTTAAAGGCCTGCGTTTTGATTGCGGAAATGTAAAGGGTTATGTCAAAGCAACCAATCATTTTGCTAAATTACAAGGACTAATCTAGAGTACTACAATTTAGATAAATAACAGTCCGTCTATTTCAAGAAACCAAGTTGTATAAGAAACTACCTTGAATATAAATCAATTGATTTTCTTCGATTGATTAACCATTGAAGCTAGCTTTCTCCCAATTCCATGCATCTTGACACATTTGATCTAGTTTGTACTCAGCCTGCCAATTAAGTAATTTAAAGGCAAGAGATGGGTCGGCATAACATTCAGACACATCTCCCTCTCTCCTTGCTGCGAATTCATATTCTATTTTTTGGTTTGATGCAATTTCAAACTCTCTAACAACATCTAAAACAGAATAACCTTTTCCAGTGCCTAAATTCACTACTAAAATTTTTGAACCAGATTGTATAACTTCTAATGCCTTAAGATGGCCTTTGGCCAAATCTACGACATGTATATAATCACGAACACCTGTCCCGTCATGAGTATCATAATCATTGCCGAATATAGTCAATTTTGCAAGCTTTCCATTTGCTACCCGTGAAATATATGGAAACAAATTATTAGGCACTCCAGATGGAGATTCACCTATTAATCCACTTTGATGAGCTCCAACAGGATTAAAATATCTTAGTATTGAGATATTCCATTCCTTATCAGAAATAAATACGTCTTGTAATAGGTTTTCAATAACTAACTTTGATTGAGCATAAGGGTTTGAAGTCGACAAAGGACAAGCTTCACTGATAGGCGAAATATTTACTGAACCATAAACTGAAGCAGAAGAACTAAAAACAATAGACTTGCAATTTACTTGGGACATTACTTCTAACAATGTAATTGCACCTACAACATTATTATTATAGTATTCCAAAGGGTTATTCACTGAATCATTTAATGATTTTAATCCAGCAAAATGGATTACATTATCAAAAGAATGTTTTTTAAAAATTTTCAATAGATTGTATTGATCCCTGAGATCATTTTCATAAAAAGTCACTTCTTTGCCAGTAATTTTTTCTATTTGACTCAATACTTTTTTAGATGAATTAGTCAAATTATCTACTATAACAACCTCATAACCAGTTTTTAAGAGCTCCACACATACATGTGATCCAATGTATCCAGCTCCTCCAGTCAAAAGAATTTTTTTCATATCTCTAATACATCCTTACTCAGTAAAAGAAATTAAACATTAATTAATTTCCAAGCACGTTTTAAAACAAAATAATAGATAAAAGAAATTAACAAAAAAAGTATAAACATATACCTTTCAGGAAAATCATTTATCTCCATGGAAATGCCAATAGAAGCCATAGTAATTGACATGATGAAAATAATGCCTAATGTTTGCCTATCTGAAAACCCGTAAAAAATAAAAAAATGATGTAAATGACTTCGATCAGGGGTAAATGGTGATTTACCATGTAAAACTCTTCTAATCATAACAAAAATAGTATCGATTAATGGAATCGCAAAAATCCAAAGTGCAACAACTGGTGAAAAAATTAGATCCCCCCCTTGAGAAAATGAAATTAAAGACCAGGCAATTCCAAATCCTAGAAAAGTACTGCCCGCATCTCCCATAAAGATTTTAAAACGACTTCCAATAAATAATCCAAGATTGAAAATTAAAAATGCCATGATGGCAAAAATAAATAAAAGTACAAATTCTAATGCATAATTTTCGTTAAATCCATAAGCAAAAAAAGCGATTGAAGTAAATGTTACTAAACTCAAAGAGGCAGACATACCATCTATACCATCCGAAAAATTCATCGAGTTTATGACTCCTACTATTGCAAATACACTAACAAGTATAGAAAAAATACCCAAATGCAATCTTTCATCAGAAACAAGTTCTCCAAAATCTTCAATCGATACTCCGCCAAATTTAACAACCATTAAGGCCACTAAAATTTGAAAAATGAATCGCTTGTTAGAAGAAACATCATGAAAATCATCGACTAAACCAGTCAAAATAAGAATAAAGGACCCTATCAAAAAGAACACTAGATTTTCTTCTGCATTTATCAAATTAGAACTAAATAAGCCTAAAGTTATTCCAACAAACATAGCTACGCCTCCTATCAAAGGAATACTGCCTTGATGATGTTTTCTATTATTAGGCCTATCTACAAGATTAAAACGCAAAGCTAAAGGTCTTAAAATTAAAATAATAAGAACAGTTAAAGAGAAAACAAAAAAATATGGCCAGATACTCATTGAATTATGTAAGACGGAAAAATTGGCTAAATTTTCGTAAACTTTTGTTAAAAACTGTAAAAAGACCAAAACCATACTTTTTCATAATTTTTAAGTCTTCTTGTGTTTTAAGAATCATACTCTTTAGATTCTGATTACTTATGCCGCCTCTTTGCATTTTTACTAAAACTTTAGGTATATATTTAGCATTAATTTTATTTTGATATAGCAATCTCAACATCATATCGTAATCCGATGAAATTTTATATGACACATCAAAATCGCCATACTGAAGATAAATATCTTTATATGTATAAAATGTTGGATGAGGAGGCATCCAACCTTGATTAAAATTCCTAGCTGAATATTCACTAGACCTCCAAAGCCTGGTTATAACATTTGGACGCTCCTTCGCAAAATACTGTAAATCACCATAAACTGCATCTGAGCCTGAAGCAACTAACTCAGCGACAATATTTGAAATAGTTACTTTACTTTTGAGAACATCGTCAGAATTTAAGAAACCAATTATTTTTCCATTTGAGAGCTTAATACCCTTGTTTAATGCAAAATAAATACCATTATCAGGTTCTGAAACAATTAAAGAGATCTTCTCTTGACTCTCATAAATAGCCTCTAGAGTTCCGTCATTTGAACAATTATCAATTAAAATATGCTCAATATTACTATAGTCTTGGTAAGCAACTGATTGAATAACATTTCTAATTGTTTTAACGTTATTAGACACAATTGTAATAATTGTAACTAAAGGTAAAGGATCTTTGGAATTCATTAAGCCACATCCCTATTAAACAACAGTATTTTTAAAATCATAATAATAACTTAAACTCAGTTTTTAAAATCTGCAAGTTCAAGTTTTTCATCAATTAAATTAAATTGATCAGCTTGGTTCCAATCTATCAATTTATCCGCATGACTTAGACTAACAAAATCAAAGTCTCCAACAAATCTTTGTGCTTTTGAAAGCGATCCTTTTAAGCCATAATATGACTTAAATTTTCTATAAGGACTTAATTCAGACATAATTGGCTGTTCATAATCAAAATCGCGAGGATGAAAATAAGTCATAATATATTCAGACCTATGCATTAGCTTTTTTATAATTGGATAAGGTAAAAATCTAAAATAACCTCCACCAGAAAAAGCGACCTCCTTAGCGAATAATCTAAACGAGTTTACTGGAAATTCTTTAATTCTTTGTCCATCAATATTAATCACTGACGGCTTAACTCCAAAAGCCTTAATCCTTCCTCCATGAGAGTGATTTCCTAAGAAAATTGAACAGTCATATTCTATGCCTTGTTTAACTAACTCTTCATAAGCCCAAAGTGTAGAAGAAACCAAAGAAAAACCAGGGGCTCTATATGCTTTAATTTTTTTTCCAATTATATCTTCTAAGGATTTGATTGAAGTTTCCAAGTCATTTTTAAAAAAAATTTTATCATAACGATATATTAGTTGATGAGCATTAGAATGAGTTCCTATTTCATGCCCCGCAGCCTCAATGTCTCTAATAATATCAGGATACTTTCTTGCGACCCATCCTAGGCAGAAAAAAGTAGCAATATTATTGCTCTTATCTAGGAGAACAAGAATACGATCAATATTTTTTTTAAGGCGATATTCAAAACTACCCCAACTAGATTCATTATCTGTAGATGGGTTATTAAGAATATGAAACCACTCTTCTATATCAAAAGTAAGTATATTCATTTTTTGGCTCCAACAGTTTTTATAACTTTTGCTGGATTTCCAGCAGCAATTGACCATGGAGGTATATCACAAACTACTAAAGATTGAGCGCCTATAATGCTACCTTCACCGATTGTAACTCCAGGCATTATTGTGCTATTCATACCAATCATTACTCCATTTTTAATAATTATTTTATCTTTCTTATATTTTAAGTTGGCAGAATTATCACCAATTGAATAGTGCTCTAAATCTCTTTGGTGACAGAGTAATAAGCACATGTTAGTAATATGTACATTATCACCAATTTCAATTAGATGAGAATTATTAAAATCTAGCCAAACACCATAACCAATAAAAACTTTTTTTCCAACTTTACAGCCCATTTTTTTCCATAAATAAGGCCTTATTAACCTATAGTTTAATGGCGAAAGAAGAACTGAGAACATACAATATTTGAGTATTATACTTTTCAAATAACCACTCATCATTCTTTTAAGCGCGCCAAAAAAACTTATTTCATGATACTCAGCAGCTGATAAATGAATTCCCAACTTTTTAATTAGTCTGTAAGTAAAGCTTTTTTTCATCGTAACCCAAACTTAAATGTAAGATGCTGCCAAATTTTTCGTAAAATTTTCAAAGGCAAGGTGTATAAAGGAAGGCTTATATTATTAATTTTCCAAGCTTTATAGCACTCATAATTAGACTCAAGCAAGCTTATTAAATTCTTTGAGCTAGCACCGCCTAAATAAAACTTGACTATGAAAATATCAACCATATTAGCCCTAAGCTTATAGACATACAATGCCCTAAGCAAAAACTCATAATCGCCTGCAATCTTATACCCCTCATTATAGTATCCACACTTATTAAAAATACTAGCTTTAAAATAAATACTTTGATGAGATGGGAACCAGCCAAGCCTCAATAAATTTTCTTTGTATAATGGACTAATATTTTCTCTTACTAACCTATCTCTTGTTTTTCCAAAAACTGCCGAATGACCATAAATTAAATCAGACTCAAGATCCTTAAAAGATTTTTTAATGATGGATAGAACATTGTTATCATAAAATAAATCACCAGCATGAAGCAGGCCTATTAACTCTCCAGTTGAAAGCTTCAAGCCTTTATTAATCGCACTATAAATTCCATTATCGGGCTCAGAAACTACATGATCAATTTTGTTAGAATAAGAATTGATAATTTCAAGCGACCCATCAGTTGAACCACCATCAATTAATATATACTCAATATTACTATAGGATTGAGACAAAACAGACTCAATAGTCTCCTTGATTTCATTTTTTCTATTAAAACAAATCGTAATTATTGAAATTTTCACTATGAGGCCTTCAAAACGCTTCTATATAGCTTAATATATTTATCAAAATTATTATCTTTATTAAAATTTTTCTCGGCAAAGATTCGAAGGTCAGTTTTGGATGCCATTATTAACGATTTATTTTTTATTTTTTCTAAAGTCTTTATTAGTTTACCCATATCTCCCTGATTTATAACTATACCTCCGCTCTTTTCAATTGTTTCAGAACATCCACCAGTTTTATAAGTTATTACAGGTGTCCCACAGGCAATTGACTCTAAGTTTGTAGATGGAAATGTATCTTCAAAAGTAAGATTCAAGTATAGATTAGCAGATGAATATATATCGGCTAGCTTAGCCTGATTGGAAGTTTTTTTAATTGAAATGATATTTTTTGGAAGTTTTTTTTGTAACTTATAATCCACACCAACTAAAACTATAGCGAAATCCTTATTAAGTTTTGAACTTAATTTTATAAATTCATAAAAACCTTTTCTTTGAGTCCAAACTGATGCAACACCTAACACAATAAATTTATTTTGAAGTTTGTGCTCTTTAATGAATTCTTTACTTTCAGAGAATTTAAATACTTCAAGGTCAATTCCATTACGAATAACTTTAGAATCATAACTTTTTAGAAAGGAATGATTTAATTGATTCTGAAGCCAACTTGAAACTGGAACAATTGTCATTTTAGAAGGGGAATTAAATAAACGCTTTTTATTTAAAAAATTTTCTTTAGAGTTATCTTTTATTAAGCTTGCTGGATAAGATGATTTCTGAGGACAATTATGACATTCATTTTTCCATTTTGAGCAACCAACAAACTCAAAATGAGTGCAATGTCCAGTAAAAGCCCAACAATCATGCATTGTCCATATTATTGGAGTTTTGAGTAATGACAAATAATTAAATAACACCTCAATGTTAATATAGTAGCCATGAATATTATGAAGATGTATTATATCTGGCTGTATAGATTCTATTTTTTTTACAAGTTTCTTTGTTGACCCAATAGAGCCAAATCCATGCCTATCAAATATTCTTGTCATTAAGGCATGCCAATAAAAATCTAACTTAGAGCCAATCCTAAATGACTCCTTAATATCCTTATTTATATTATATCTTCCTGAAAAAGCTATATAGCTATCACCTCTATTTTCTGTAATAATTTTAGAAATTTGATGAGTTATTTTTCCAGTTGAGCTGGAGTTTAAACTAGTATTAATTTGAAGCACTTTCATAATAAATAATTTAAAAAAAAGGGGGCTTTATTTGATATTCTAAAGAAATACTTTAACAATTAACTTTATTAAGATATTAATCAATCATAATTTTATGTGCTAATCTAAGAATTAGTTTTCTTATAATACATTATTGCCATTAAAATTGGAATCATAGGGTAACCTACCGGAATTGCAGAATTAAGTAAAATAAATAATAACAATAATTCAAAAATTCTATTTGAATTATTTCTATCCATTAAGAGCGTTTGCAAATATAAAATAAAAATTAACCCTAATATGCCTAGTTCATAAATAATTGCACCAATAAATGATAAAATTTTATTACTACCAAGGCCTGACCAAAAGTATCCATTAAAGTAATCTACAAGAATGATTGTTGTATCATTAAAACTATGAAGACCCCCAGGTAATCCATTGTTAAATATAAAGCCAAAATAAGGAAAAACTACATTTAATAATCTATCATTAATACTAGCATCAAAGAAAATAAGTCCTTTAATTCGTTCAAAAAAACTTCCATCAAGTTGAAATAATATATTAAATAATGAAGAAAACCTACTACCAGGAAAGACAAACATAAATAGAAAGAGGCATAATGAAGCAATCAAGGAAGTACTTAATATATATATTAAGATCATTTTTTTCTTAAAATTTCTCAGTAAATAAACAGATAAACCAACTAACATAAATACGATAGTCATTGAAGATTTTGCAAAAAATACTATAAAAAATATATTTAAAAGAATTAATATACGAATATACAATGGTGGTCTGTAGTCATAGGTAAGCAAATAAATCCAACCAAAAAAGAATAGTATTATTCCAAAAAAAGTGGGCTCGGGTGTAAGACTTATGACTCCTCTAGAAGGATCAGCAAAGCTATTTGGATCAACTAAAAAACTCAAAATATGCGGCCCATAGAAAGTCTGAAGAATAGCAGAAATGAGATAACAAATGTTAGCGATAACTATAGTTTTAACTGGAATTCCATACCTTTCAATATAAATTATAGAAGCTATTAACGTAATAATAAAACCAGAATATGAAGAAACTCCTCTAAAAAAAAGAAAATCAAATTTACTCGTAAAAAATAACAAAGTAAGAAAAATTACTAAAGAAAGTATAATTAAATTTATTGATTTTTTAAATACTGGCCCAGAAAGTGCAAAACAGAAAAAAGAAATTATTGCAAATATAATAAAGTGAGGCTGAGTATCCATCGTATTAGTTCCAAAAGAAACATATGGAAATAAAGCTAGAATAAAAAAAGTCTGTGCTATTTTTTCTGTAAAAAAAGAAAGCATATTTCTTTATTTTTTGTTAAAAAAAGTTTGAAAATTAAAGATTTTTCTATAAGAGTTAAAACAAAAATCTAATAATGGTTTATTTTGATGCTTAAGTTCTCTTTTAATCATTTCAACTTCTAAGTTCATTTCTGCAAAATTTTCAGAACTAAGGGCATCATCTCTTTTCATAAAACAAGATAAAATTTTGTTAACTTTTTGACCCTTAAATTCTGAAAGAATTATTTTTTTCATGAAATGATAATCAGCAGCTAAGGAATATTTATTATCAAAAAAACCTAAATCATCAAAAATATGTTTCTTATAAAATATCGATGGCTGTGCCCAGGGAACAACACTTATTTTTCGTAAAACATTACCAAATAAAGGTGGGACCTTGTAATCATAAAGCTTTCTCTCCAAATTATCAATAAGCCTACAATTTCCATATATATAATCAATATCTTTATTATTATTAAATGACTCTAAAACAATAAATAAAGACTCATCAACATACCTATCATCACAATTTAAATATGAAATAATGTCTCCTGTTGCAATTGCAACTCCCTTATTTATTGCATCATACATTCCTTCATCTTTTTCACATATAACTTTTAAATGGGGGTACTTTTTTAAAATATCTTTACTAGAATCTGTAGACTTAGCATCAACAATAATATGTTCAAGGTCTACTTTTTGCCTTAGTACACTCTCAATACATTTTTCAATATATCTAGCTCCATTATAGTTTGGTGTTATTATGGAAAATTTCATTTTCTATACAATTGAAAAATAATATTTAATTAATAGCTTATTAATATTAGCAGTTAAAAGTCTTCTATTTTTTTTGCTTTCAAATTAAAAACAGGCATGCCTCTTATGGCATTGATACTGCTTTTTCTTGATGAGAATAATAACTCACCATCTTGACTTCGCTCATCCCTAAACTTTGCCGCAACATAGCACTCATCAATTCCTTTCGAAGGAATAGTATCCTGAAACTCATTTTTCAGAAAATACGCATTGTTACCAGAAGAATTACTTCCAGCAAAATAATATCCTCTTTCCTTGGCAATGCTGAAAAGTGCAGAGATTGAAGCTCCAAAATATTGACCAGAATGGTGGGCGTTCTTACATGAAAAAAGAGGGTCGTAAGGAACTGTAATAGATCTTTCAGGTCCAAAATTAGAATTGTATTCTAAAATAAGGATATCAGGACTATATTTATCCATATCAATAGACTCTAAAATCCAATAATCATTGCCATCAAGGTCAATATGAAGCAACCCAACATTCTCAAAATTTGACTCTAATAGAAGATTATTAATATTATCTTTATTAATAAATGCAGTCTTTAATCTTAAATCATATCGCCAAAAAAAAGGATTATTTTTGACTGTATCCATGCATTTTTTTGATCCATCAATAACATAGCCTGACCAGTTGTTATTAACTAGAAGAAAATGGGTATTGCTCTCATAATAATTTCCAACACCAAATTCAATAAATGTTTTATTTTCAATATTCAGTTCACGAATTAAATATTGGATTATTCCATCATCTCCCCATTGAGAAAAGACTCTAAACTCTTTAGAAGTTAAATCAAAATTATCTTCTCTATTTCTCCATAATTGTGAAGACATTAAAGTCTTAGCCTGAAGTAATAAAGATTTATCTTCCCAGTCTAAATTTACCCAATTCAAATAATTAATTAATAGGCGTAATTTTTTCTTTATAACATTTTTTAAATTCATATTTAACTCACATAAACTTTATCATGAAATTTTATAATTACCATTTTATTTATTACTTAATCTAATCTATTATTGTCTTTATATTGCTTTTAAAACGATCTAAATTAATTTTTATATTTAGTCTTATCAAAATCATCACAATACTCAAACGATTTAATAAAGTTAATTGCTTGATTAGCCGAAAAACAAATATACTTAGCCCATAAAATGGCACGTAATATTCTATATGCTTAATCCTTGATCTTTTAAGATGATCAGATTTTTTGCTTTCTCCTTCAGCATTAAATAATGTAAAACCCTCGTCAGTTAGGTTTATTTTACCTTTAGATGCAATAAAAATATCTATAGCCCAATCTGCAGCAAAAAAAACAACGCTTTCTTTAAGTAAAGGGCATTTTTTCAATTGTTCTAGTCTTATTAACGAATAAAAAATACCATGAGAAAACCAACAATAATCAAAAAATTTAACATACCTCTTGTGATTATCATTCTCATCCAGAGAAAAACTGGTCCCTGAAATATTTTCCTCAAATCTATTTGGGCAGGTAGAGGCAACATAATCTTGATTTGAAGATAAAAAATTATAATTCAACTCTACAAAATCTATTGACCGAATATCGTCAGCTGCAGACCACATAAAAAATTCACCTTGAGCTTTGTTTAAAACATATTTAAAGTTCTCCCAGGCACCAATATTTTCTGACTGACGAACATACTTTATTCGTTCGTCATTCATAGAATACTCAGTACAAATATCATATGTACCATCTGAAGAGGCATTATCTGAAATAATTAACTCAAAATCTCTGAAAGATTGAGATATCAGTGCATCTAATGATTTTTTTAAATACTTTTCGCCATTATAAACTGGCATCCCAATAGTTACTTTAGGTAGACTATTTATCATATCTTCTCATAACTGGCCAATTAAAATTCCAGCATAAGTTGAAATGTCAATAACTAATCTTTCCTCATCAGAAATAACTTTCTTCCAATAGCATTTCCAATCATTAGACATTAAACATCAACCAGATTAATCATATTTACCCTTATTAAAACTTCAGCCAATATTATTTTATAATATTCTTGATGACATCTATAACTCTCATTTGCTCTTCATGGGTAATATCATGAAAAGAGGGAATATTAATTGATCTACTAGGTAAATCAATAGCAATTGGTGTATTTACTTCTTTATTAATAAAATCCAAAGAAGAGAGGGGCCAAAAAAATACTCTAGCATCTATATTTTCTTTACTGAATTCTTTTTGCAGGTTTTCACGTGTAACCCCTGTTGCCCTGTTAAAAACGATATTTACCATCCAAAAACCACTTTTACAATTAGGCTGAATTGGATTTAAAGAAACACCATTAATTTTTATTAATTCTTTATAGTAAAGATTAAAAATCTCACGCTTCCTATTAATAAGCTCATTTATTCGTTCAATTTGTGCCAATCCAATAGCAGCCTGAACATTTGACATTTTATACTTGTAACCTAACACATCAGGCCAAAATTGCTTTACTTGAGAGAGACTTCTACCATGATTACTAAGAGTTAATGCTTTATTATACAAAACAGAATCGTTTGTCACAAACATGCCTCCTTCTCCTGTAGTCATTGTTTTTGTTCCGTGAAAAGAGAACGCACCAAAAACTCCCATAGAACCAGCTTTTTTTTCTTTGTACTCAGAGCCTATAGCTTCAGCAGCATCCTCAATTAGATAAAGTCTATTTTGTTTACAAATCAAATTCAATTCATCCATTTCACAGACATTTCCATATAGATGGACAGCCATAATTGCTTTTGTTTTTGAAGTAATTGCCTCTTTAACTGAATCAATAGATAAACACCAAGAGTCTTCATCAATATCGACTAAGACAGGATTAGCACCTAGATACAAAATTGGAGCAACACTTGCAACCCAATTAGTATTCGCAATAATAACTTCATCGCCCTCACCAATACCTAAAGCAGCCATACCTATATGTAATGCTCCTGTTGCACTAGAAGTTGCAATTGCAAATTTTGATCCGATATAACTCTTAAAGCTTCTCTCAAATCGATCTAAATAATCATAACAGTTAACTCCCCAACCGTTACGAACTGCATCAGTTGCATATGATACTTCTAGCTCTGTAATTGAAGGTTTGGTATAAACGATATGTTTTTTCATAAAATCTTTAACTCAGGAATTGCAACTACAAACCTACATCCCCATTTAGTCATATATGAAAGATTATTAATTATCTCATCACATAAGTTCCAGGGAAGAATAACAACATAATTAGGCTTAAAAATCGCCAAATCTCTCTCAGAAATAATTGGAATACGACTACCAGGCATGTATTTCCCTTGTTTTTCAGGATTACTGTCTCCTACGGCCGAAATAAGATCTGTTCGAATTCCAGCAAAATTAATAAAAGTATTGCCTTTAGCTGCTGCTCCAAATGCAAAGACCGACTTTCCTTGTTTCTTTGTTGAGATCAAAAAATCTAGAAAATCGTCTTTAGTCTTTTCAGCATTTAACTGTACTTTAGAGTATACATCTTTAGCTAAATAACCTTTTTTTTCTTCATTTAGTAAAAGTTCATTAACAATCAAAGATTCAGTTCGCTTATTTTTTCTATCAGAACGCTCCGTAAAAACTCTTAAGCTTCCACCATGTGTTTTAATTTGCTCAACATCAAAGATTTTAAGACCATTAAATTCAAAAATTGCCTTAACTGAACTCAATGAAAGGTAAGAATAGTGCTCATGATAGATTGTGTCAAATTGATTTTTTTCAACTAAATTAACTAGGTATGGAAACTCAAATGTTGCAACTCCATCTTTTTTCAATAAAACACTAAAACCCTTCACAAAATCATTTATATCTGGAACATGCGCAAGTACATTATTTGCTACTATTAGGTCCGCTTGTCTGCCTTGTTTTAATAGGTCAATAGCTAACTGCTCTCCAAAAAATTCTTCAATAATTTCAATGCCTTTTTGTCTTGCTGCTTTCGCCGTTCCATGAGTTGGCTCAACACCATAACAAGGAATATTTTTCTCTTTAACATACTGCAGAAGATAACCATCATTGGCTGCAACTTCAACAACATTACTTTCGCTATCAAGATGAAATCTATTACTCATTTTTTTAATATAGATTTTTGCATGGGCCAACCAAGATGATGAATAAGAACTGTAATAAGCATAGCCATCTGAAAACATTTCATTAGCGCCAACAAAGTCCTGAGTTTGAACAAGCCAACATTGGTCACATACAAATACCTTTAGAGGGTACCATTTTTCGCTTTTCTTCATTTGAGCTTCTGATAAATAAGCATTAGAAGGAGGAGAACTACCAAGGTCTATGAAGGAATCAATCAGCTTAGAATTACAATGCCTGCAAATCATAAAACATCTAATCCTTTAAATGAATTATCTAACATGGGTTGGCTACCATCTCTTTGTGAAATTTCACCAATTTCAAATGGCCAATTGATACCCAACATTAAATCCAAAGGATTTATAATCCCTTCAGAAGAGGGAGTATAAGACTCTGAGTGATGGTAAAGTAATTGACAATCTTCAGTTAATGCTTGAAAGCCATGAGCAAAGCCCTCAGGAATATAAAAGCTTCTTAAATTTTTGGCACTCAATACTGCAGAATGCCAATGTAGAAATGTTTTCGAATCTCTCCGAATATCTACAGCAACATCAAAAACTTCTCCTTTAATACAAGAAACAACTTTAGATTCCATATGAGGTGGATATTGAAAATGCATTCCACGAACTGTCCTTTTTTTTTGAGTCATAGTATGATTTACTTGTAAAAAAGGTTTTGTTAAGCCAATTTCTTTAAATTCTGTAGAACAGAATAGTCGTGAAAAAAAACCCCTCTGATCACCTATTTGCTTTCGCTCAATTTCATATAAGTCATTAATTGGTGTAGTTATGAAATCAAAAGAATTACTCATTTATTTGATTTTCCTTTTGGTAATATTTAATCTGATTAATGCTAAATTCATGCATATCCTTATTACTATTCCAAGCCTTATACCATTGAATAGTTTCGGTGACAGAGCGCTCAAGATTCCAAATAGGATTCCAATGGAGCTTATTATTAGCCTTTAAGCAGTCGAGAACTAGTAGACTAGCCTCATGAGGATGAAAACCATCATCTACCTTCCAAGTTGCTTGATCTCCCCAACTTTTAATCATAATATCAATTACCTTTGAAACACATGCTATATCTTTATTGTTAGGCCCAAAATTCCATCCTTCTGAAAATTCTTTAGGTTGTGCCATTAGTTTTTGACATAATATTATGTAGCCCAAAAGTGGCTCTAATACGTGCTGCCATGGTCTTGTCGCACCAGGATTTCGCAAAAGTAAAACTTTGTTATTTAAAAATGCCCTTATAGCATCAGGAATAATTCTATTTTTAGCCCAATCTCCACCGCCAATTACATTGCCTGCCCTTGCTGTTGCTAGTGCAATATTTTCTTTTTGAAAAAATGATTTTCGATAAGCATTACTTATTAACTCTGAACAGCCCTTACTGCTGCTATATGGATCATAACCACCCATAGGATCAAATTCAGTATACCCCAAATCTGTCTCCATATTTTCATAGCATTTATCACTCGTAATATTTAAAACAACTTTAACGCTAGGTGCTTTTCTAATCCCTTCAAAAAGATTAACTGTACCCATAATATTAGTAGAATAAGTGAGTTTAGGATTAATATATGACTCTTTAACCAAAGTTTGAGCTGCCATGTGTATTACAATTTCAGGATTTACATCCAATATTGCCTGAGAAAATGATTCTGAGTCTCGAATATCTCCGTGTATATTTTGATCTAAAGTCGACGCAACCCTAGCTTCGTCAAAAAATGATGGCTCGTCTGGAGGATCAAGCGAATACCCAGAGACTTTTGCACCTAATTGATTAAGCCATAAACATAACCAACCACCTTTAAAACCAGTATGCCCAGTAATTAAAACTCGACGCTCTTTCCAAAAAGATTTATCTATCACCAAACCTTCCAAGGGGCTTTACCTTCATCCCAAAGCTTATTTAATAGAACTTTTTCTCTGAGAGTGTCCATTGGCTGCCAAAACCCATGATGATAATATGCTAATAGTTCACCATCTGAAGCTAATTCAGACAAAGGGGAGCCTTCCCAACTAGTTAAATCACCATCAATTCGATCAATTATTTTAGGACTAAGGACGAAGTACCCCCCATTTATCCACCCACCATCACCATCAGGTTTTTCCTGGAATTGATCTACAAAACCTTTATTATTAATTTTTAAAGCTCCGTACCTAGCTTGAGGTCGAGTTGCAGTAAGAGTTGCAAGTTTCCCATGTTTGTGATGGAAATCAATTAAATCACTAATATTCACATCACTAAGTCCATCACCATAAGTAAAACAGAATGCTTTTTCATTTTTAACGTAATCACGGACTCGCTTCAATCGTCCTCCTGTTAAAGTATCAGAGCCAGTATCAACAAGGGTTACCGTCCATGGTTCTATATTATTTTGATGAACTTCCATCCTGTTATCATTCATATGAATAGTAACATCTGACATATGTAAAAAATAATTATTAAAATATTCTTTAATAATATATCCCTTATATCCACAACAGATAATAAAATCATTAACGCCATGTGATGAGTATGATTTCATAATATGCCAAAGTATAGGCATACCTCCAACTTCAACCATTGGCTTGGGTTTTAAATCTGTCTCTTCAGAAAGTCTTGTTCCCAAACCACCTGCTAAGATAATGGCTTTCATTAATGAACCTCTTAATTTAATATACTAACTTATATTTTACTTATAAATTTAGTTCAACTCTAAAATAGTTTAAGTAGTAAAAATTACTTAGAAATTAATATATATTCGCCCGAGTCCACAAATGTATTTAAATTATTTAAAACTTCTTTATGTCTATTTTCAGACCAATTCTTAATCCAGTAGGGATAAACATCCTCATTTCTTTGTCGAAAACGCGCTGAACTACCGGATGGATTAAAATGACTTTCCATTTGCTTAAAGTCTTTCCAGAGCCAGTTGCAATTATAAACCAAGTGCTTCATATAGTAATACTCGTACACGTCATCCACATTGATTTTATGCTGCACATCCTTAAGATTCATAAGTATGTCTCTAAACTCTTCTCTAGATTTTGGATTGATATTAAAATCATAAGCTATGTGAGGGTTATTTAAAGAGGCATTAATTACCGGCTTATTCATAGCTGCATATTCAAAGCCAATTGTTCCATACATAGTTAATGCAAAATCTATCCCCTCTTCAACCAATTGAAGGTGTGAAGAATCAGAAGGAAGTAATTTAAACTTTGAATGGGGTTTGAAAAAATCCTCAACAAGAGTTTTTGTCTCAACTATGAAATCAGGATGTGTTTTTATATACCATTCATAATCTGTTTTACTTGATATCAAAACTAACTCTTCAAGCCATTCAAAAACATCAGGGAAAAGATTTAAGCCGAACGGATGAGGGCTATCAAAAAAACAATGGGGAGCAATGAGAACCTTTATTTTGTTACTCTCACTTAATAATCTATCTTTGGATGGTGCGGTAAATGCAGATTTCTTTGAGTAGCCCATATCAACTCCTACTTCACCTGAAAATCGTTTTTCTATTCTTTCTTTAGCTTTTTTAATTCCAGAAATTTTCTCTTTATCTTCCAAATTTGAAAATAATCTTTTATAGTTAACAAAATCTTTATAGGCAAAAATATTATCATGAGTAAGCCGATATACATGAGATTCGTTACACTGAAAACAATTAACGCCATGCTTTATAGCAATCCGTAATGGTATTGCATTTGTATAGACAGTATGACTAACATTGATAGCAGCAACATCGTTCTCAGCAAAAAACTTATTCCAATATAATATATTTTGAATGCAATACTTTAGATGGAACTTAAAATTCTTGGATTTAAAATCTATGCTTGGGAGAGTGTAATGATTCAAATAATAATCGTATATTAGGTCACCAAATAAAACACCATTTATTGTTATTCCTTCTATGTCATCTTTACTATTTATGTTAAGCAGCTGCTCATTGGCTAGTCTATTGCTTTCATCCAATATATTTGTATTTATAGATGGAATAATTAGGGAATTTACTCCAAAGGATTTAAAAATATTATAACTAGGAGAGCCTAAAATAATTTTGAGCCTCCAAACTAATCTCTTATATAAGCTCCTTGGGATTCTTGGCAAAAATGCAGCTAATTTTGCATTATATTTTTTAGATGTAAAAAATGCAAAATAACTAAATGCAATAGTATTTGCTACTAGTTCATTAAGCTCAATCAAAACAATTTTTTTTCCTGATTCATTTACTTTATTAGCTCTTAAAATCTCATTATTATGATTAATAAAGTTTTTTTGTTTATTACTTAAAAAGAAAAGTTTAAAAAATTTCTTTATAGAAGGTAAAAAATTCTGCATATAGATAATTATTTATTTTTGAAATTTATAAAAATAATGAATATCGACCTCTTTACTGTCAACAATCTCTTGTTTTTTCTTTGTTGCCTCTAACAGCATGCCAGATTTTTCAATTATATTTAGCATCGCAAAATTACATGAAACTGTACCTGCAGTAAGTTTTCTAACACTATCAATTGACAAAGCCCAAGAAGTCAATGTATCCCAAGCGTCTTGACCGTAACCCTTACCCCATTGACTTAAGTCACCAATCAAAATACCAAAATCGACAACACCATGATTCTTATTAAAATATGCACTCATAGTTCCTATAGCTTTATTTTCTTTCTTAGATCTAATTAGAATAAAAAGATTATTATTATTTTTAAATGATGAGAGATAGGCTTGACAGCTTTTAAAGTCATGAGTGAAAAATCTTTGGTTGCTAAATTTAACAACATCAGCATCATTTAGCCAAGAAATATATTCTTGAGTTATGTCATTTTCAGTAAAAAGAGTCAACTCTACTAGAGAGCCTTCCAGACTATTAAAAGTAAAATTACTCATATAGATAGTTTAAATTTATAAACTGTAAATTTAATAGCTGTCATTTTAATCTATAACGTAAGAAAATTAACTCAACTTATCTAAGTTTTTCCATACTTTTTGAAAGCATTCTATTATGAGTTGAACATCTTTCTGATCCCAATCAAAGTTGCATAAGCCAATTCCTAAATAAGAGAAATCTTGCATTTTTTCTGCAACTGGGCAAATCCCTTTGGCATAACTTACTTCCCTTTTGCAGATATCTGAAGACCATGGAAATCCATTACTCCCATATGCAATTTTCTTTTGATAAATTGGTAATAAATGAATATTTTGAAATTTTTTACTTATTCCTAAACCCTCTGCTACAAGTGCTGCATGAATTTTATCTCTAGAAACAGGGAGTAAGTCTAAATCAAGACTCATGCCATATACATAATAAACATTTGATGATTCTGGGGTATTTAGTGGTAAATTTAAGCCAACCAAGTCTTTTAAACCTTTATCAAGAATTTCAGCTACAAACTGTCTTTGTCTAACAAGTGCAGGCAATTTCTTTAATTGCTCTATACCAATAGCAGCCTCAATTTCACCCATTCTAAAGTTATATCCAATGATATTATTTATATTTTTTTCCCCTTTATCACCAACAACAGCTTCCCCATGGTTTCTAATTAAACGCGTTCTCTCTGCAAGATCATCATCGTTAGTGACTATTATTCCTCCTTCACCTGTATGAATATGTTTATGATAATTCAAGCTATACCCTCCAATATCTCCGTATGTTCCAGCATATTTATTATTGTGAACAGCACCTGGTGATTGAGCAGAATCAGTAATTACTTTAAGTTTATATTTCTCCGCAATTTTCATTATTGATTGAAGATCAGAAGACCTTCCAAACATATCGATAACCATTATTGCTTTGGTATACTTTGAAATATTTTTTTCGATAGATTTAATATCTAGATTGAAAGTGTGCGCCTCAATATCAGCAAAAACTGGGATTGCATTCCAATTTAAAATTGCAGTAACAGACGCTGTCATAGTCCAAGGACTAACTATTACTTCATCGCCAGGCTCAATACCTATTGCACCAACAGTAGCTATAAGCCCTGAAGTCCAAGAATTTACTGAAATTGCATGTTTCACTTGAAAAAATTCTTCACAATCTCTTTCAAATTCTTGAACCTTAGGTCCACCATAAAAATCAGGACTCCATTCCCCTAAAAACTTCGATAAAACACCTGTTTTCATTACTTCA
>Ga0114997_10001313_pt1 | contig 20717 bp, 19 predicted proteins | sample ArcticOcean_MG_C_2_FD_87045 | JGI IMG/M metagenome (GOLD analysis project Ga0114997, IMG submission 87045) | Marine microbial communities from western Arctic Ocean - ArcticOcean_MG_CB4_136 | ecosystem: Environmental > Aquatic > Marine > Oceanic | place: Arctic Ocean: Canada Basin | collected...
GCTGAAATGGAAGAGGCTGATAATGCTGCAATTGGATATATGGAAGGTCATGAAAAGACAGATTATTATAAAATTGCAGGAATGAGACCTGCAGGTAGTATCAATAGTAGTGTTAATGAAATGTCTAACTGGTTGATAGCATGGATAAATGGAGGAAAATTTGAAGAAAAAGAAATTTTACCTTCTTCTTATGTTACAGAAGCAATAAGTTCTCAAAATGTAATGGTAGCAAATCTTCCAACTAAAGAACAGCCTGACTTATATTTAGCAAATTATGGTTTTGGATGGTCACTTTCTTCATATAAAGGTCACTATAGAGTCGAACATGGAGGAGCTATTGATGGGTTTAGGGCTAGCACTAGTTTTTTTCCTACCGACAGTATAGGAATTGTAGTTTTAGCTAATCAGGGTGGATCAAATATTCCTTCAGTAGTAAGAAATATCATTTCTGATCGAATGCTTGGTGTTAAAAAAACAGAATGGCTTAAAGTAGTTTTAGATGAACTTAAAGAAGTTAAGAAAAATCAGAAAGAAGTTAAAAAAATATTCAGTTCCAATAAAAAAGAAGGTACAAAGCCTTCACATTTACTTCAAGAATATAGTGGAATTTATACAAATTTAGGGTATGGAAAAATAGAATTATTTGTAACAAACGATTCTTTATTTGCAATTACACCATATCTTAAAATGTGGTTAAATCATTATCATTATGATACTTTTCAACCTGTAGAAGTTGTTGATGGAAAAGTTGATATGAATAAAAGTTATAATGAATTTTTGTTTAATTTCTCAACAAATAGTCTGGGAGATATTAATTCATTAAGCTCACAACTTGATCCAGCTATTGAAAATCCTATAGTTTTTGAAAGAAAGCCTAATAAGTTAGATGTTGATAAAGAAATATTAGAAAAATATGTTGGTGAATACAGACTTTCTTCTGATGTAATAATCAAGATATTTTTTAAAGGTGATATACTTTATGCTTTTATTCCTGATCAGTCAGATTATGAATTATATCCTATTGACGAACATATATTTGCAATTAAAATTTTAGACGGATATAAGTTAGAATTTGAAGTTAATGATAAAGGTAAAGTATTAGAGGTTTCCTTTATTCAACCTAATGGTATTTTCAAGGCAAAAAGAATAAAATAGATTTTAGTATTTATGGATTTATCAAAATTAGATTAAAGGTATTTATTTAAATAAATTTATCCAGTCAGCTTCCCCAGCTATATATGCAAATGAATATTGATTTCCATTTCTAATTAAATTTTGATAATATTTTTTTGATTTTATTGTATCATTTTTATCATATATATACCAGTTAGCTAAACTATATAACGCTACATCATCAGTAATAATTTCTGATTCTTTGAGTTCTCCCTTATAAAATAAGCAAGATTGATGATAACTCATATTTTCTATTATATCCATGTCTTTATTAATTTTATTAAGAATAACATTAGACTCTTTAATTAGATTTAGTCTTCTATTAATCATATATAACCAGTGGACTCCTGAAACAATATTATCATCATATTTATGAGAAACGCTTCTATTGTTAAATGCTAGGAGAGCATTTTTCATATCGTTTTTAAGATAATATGCTAAACCAAGATGATACCATATATTGGCGTGGAGTGTACTTAGAGGAATATTTTTTGTATTTGGTAAGCCATCAGGTTCTATTTGGTCTTCATGTCCATCAATTAATTTTACTGCTTTTTTGAAATCACTTATAGCTTTATTATACTGACGAGTTGAAATATATCTATGACCTCGGTGACGATAAAAACGAGCATCATTAGGATGGTTTTTTATTCCTAAGGTAAAGAGTTTAATAGCTTCCTGGTAATACCCCATATAAGCTGTTCTACGTCCATACCAAATAAGAGCTTCAGCATTATTTTTATTATTAAAATAGGTGATTTGTGCTGATCGGAATTGATTAAATGATTTTCCTTTCTTTATTTCAGGGCTACGTAGTGTATCTCCTAATAGTGTTATTGTTTCTATGGTTTGAGTAGGATTGATATGATTTTTTGAATTCTGATAAGAATTACAAGAAAATAAAGCTAGGGAGATAGGTAATAGATAATAGTATTTCATAAGTAATTAAAAAACAATTTACCAACAACAAATCAAAATTCAAAAGGGGGGAGTTTAATAAATAACTTTTTAAGTTAAATCAATAAATGATAACTTTAATTAACATAAGATAAAATGGATATTTTATATTTCATACGGTCAATAATTTTTCTTGTAGGTGGTTTAGTTACCATTATTTTTCGTAAAGAACTTAATAATTTTAAGAATTGTTATATAGTACCTTTATTCATTAAATTTGGATTTAAAAGTAAGGTAAATAATGAAATAAAAGGTTATTATCAATTAGGAATTCTTTTTATTCTGATTTCAGTAGTTCTATTTATTGTATCAATTACTATTTAAAAATACATATCAATAAAAATTTCTTTTAATTTTTTTTTTTTCAATAAATAAAATACATTTGCGGTACTTTGTATAACATAGTACCTTGTATAATATAATAGTAATACTATATTCTTATGAAAAACCTTTTGAAAAAATTATTTTTATCTGTATTTCTATTACCATTTTTTTCATTTGCAACAGTAACAACAAAGCTTGGAGATAAAATAAAAGTTGATGGAATAATTGAATCCAAAGAGTGGGGGGGAGCTCAAATTTTTGATCTAAAATATGAGTATGATCCAGGATATAATACTCTCCCCCCTTTTAAAACCACAGCTTACGTTACTTACTCTGACACTAAACTCTATGTAGCTTTCGATGCTAAAATAGAGGACATAAAATATCTAAGAGCTTCAATAAGGGAGAGAGATACTGGATTTATGGACGATTGGGTAGCTATCGCTCTTGACAGTTATGGTGATAATAGATCTTTAATTATTATTGGTTCTAATGCATATGGTAGTCAAATCGATTTAAAGGAAACTTTGGGTGCTCATGATAGTGATATAAGTTATAATATAAACTACGAAACAAAAGCGGTTATTGGTGAAGATGGTTATGTAGTTGAAATGGCTATTCCTTTTTCAGAGTTACAATATGAAAAAAAAGACACTTTAAGTTGGAAAACTGCATTCATGAGAACGTCTTGGAAGGAAAGTAAAATTGGTGTCTCTAGTGGAAAATTTGCTAGGGATAATGATTGTTTCTCGTGTCAGATTGATACGTATATTGAGCTTGTAGGGGTCAATCCTAAAAAACGTTTAGAATTTCTACCCTATGTAAGTGGCAATTATGTAGGTAGCTCTGATGGAAATAAAATTAGCTACGATAAGCCTAATTTCAGGGCAGGTTTAAGTGCGAGGTATGATTTGTCTAGCTCTACTGCACTAGACTTTACCATAAATCCTGATTTTTCACAGGTAGAGGCTGATGTGACAAGAATCAACATTAACTCTCCTTTTGCTATAAACTATCCTGAGAGAAGACCTTTTTTTAATGAAGGAAATGATATTTTAGGCTCTTATGGAGAGGCTGTATATACTCGCTCTATAAATAATCCAATTTTTGCCTCGAAACTAGTAAATCAAGGGTCTAAACAAAGGGTATATTTCCTTACTTCTTACGATAAGGACACACCCTATTTAGTTCCAGGAGAGAATAGATCTTATTTTGGTAAGGGAGAAGAGAGTTTTGGTAACATTCTTCGTTACCAGAGAACTTTTGAAAACGGATCGAATGTAGGATTTTTGTCTACCAATAGATTTTATAATGAAGGGGGCATGGGAAATATGTTTGGAGTGGATGCTAAAATTAGATTTAATAAAACCTATAATTTAGATTTTGTGTATGGTAATAGTTTTTCAGAAGAACCAAATAAAGATTGGATATCAAGTTCAGATGTTATTGAAGGTAAAACGGTCGTGCTTGATGGAGAAAAATTTTCTGGCAATGCACTTTCAATAGGATTTAATAGAAATTCTGAACATTGGGTTACAAGTATTGATTATCATCAATTATCGCCACTATTTAGAGCTGATATGGGTTTTGTTACTCAGAATAATTTTAGAGAGTTTTCTTTTGAACAAGGTTACATGAATCAAAGAGATAAAAAGGTAAAATTGTATTTTGCTAAGATAGAGACAGAAATACGCTATAATTTTAATGGAAAACTAAAAAGAGTACATTTATTGCCTGTTTATTCTATGAGACTTAAAAATGGATTTTCTTTTAATTATGCTTATAGCTATAATGTATTTGAAGAGTATAATGGAGATGAATTTAAAAATTTTGCTAGTAATTTTATTGGTTTTAGATATACCCCAAATGAAAAGATTTCAATTTTTTCTAGAAATTTAATTGGAAAAACAATTGCATATAATATAAGCAACCCTGAAGTTGGAAAAAGGATGAGATTAAATTTAACTATCAATTATAGGCCAAATGATAAATTGAGTTTTTCTACATCTATTAGCTCAGAATCTATGAAATACATAGAATCAAATGAAAAAATTTATTCAGGTTACATATTAAGACTTAATTCGAAATACCAATTTTCAAATGATTTGTCATTTAAGATTATTGCAGAATATAATGATTTTAGCAGTTCACTATTTATGCAACCTCTTTTGAAATGGAATCCTAATCCATCGACAGTCTTTTATATAGGGGGAAATACTAATATTAATCATTTGAAAGAATCTGAAAATAATTGGTTGACTGATAACTCACAATTTTTTTTAAAATTGCAATATTTGTTTAAAATAAATTAATTACTTGAGTACAGAGAATTTTAATATACAGATAAGAAAAGGGCTACTAGAATTTTGTGTAATACAAATTATTTCTAGAGGAGAAGTGTATACCTCGGATATTCTTGAGGATTTAAAAAAATCAAAAATAATTGTAGTTGAGGGGACTCTTTATCCATTACTTAATAGATTGAAAACATTAGGTTTTGTTGAGTATAATTGGAAAGAATCTACTCAAGGTCCTCCTAGAAAGTATTATTCTCTTACAGATTCTGGGAAAAAACATATGAAGGAATTAACTGTTTCTTGGAAGGAAATTGATAATTCAGTAAAAAAAATAATTAATGCAAAACTAAAATAATGAATAAAACAATTAATATAAATATAGCTGGAACAGTTTTTAACGTAGATGAAGACGCGTATGACTTATTAAATAAATATTTAGAATCGATTAAATTATATTTCTCAAAAATAGATAAGGATGGTGAAATAATTTTTGACATCGAATCAAGGATAGCAGAAAATTTTCTTTTAAAAATTTCTAACAAAAACAACTCAATTTCATTATCAGATATAAAGAATATTATTAAAATAATGGGCACATTAGATGACTTTAAAGAGATTTATGATGAAGAAAATAAAGAAGAAGAGACTTTTTCTTCAAACGGTAAAGATTCCAAAAAATTATATAGAAATGTAAATGATAAAGTAATTGCTGGAGTCTCTTCAGGGATTAGTAATTACTTTCGGGTTGATCCAATAATTTTTAGAATTCTATTCTTAGCGTTAACTTTTGCTGGTGGCTTTGGGTTGATAGCGTATATAATTTTTTGGATTGGTATCCCAGCTAAAGATGTCTCTGAACATTGGATAGATAAAAGATTTTATAGAGATAAAGATGATAAAGTAATTGGTGGTGTTGCGATGGGAATTGCAAATTATTTTGGTGTGGATGTATCTATTATAAGAATATTATTTCTTATAAGTGTATTTTTTGGTGGAATTGGTCTTATAGTTTATTTCATTTTGTGGTTTATTACACCCGAAGCAACTACAGTGGGTGAAAAAATGAGCATGACGGGACATTCTCTTACTCTCGAAAATATAGAAAAATTTATTAAGGAAAAAATTAATCCAGAGAATAAAGAAGAGAATATTTTTATGAAAATTATCTTATTTCCCTTCAGGTTAATAGGACCCTTACTAAATGGTTTTATAAAACTTATAGTGCCTATAATAAGGATTTTGCTAAGCTTTATTCTTTTTGGATTTTCTGTAGCGGTAATAGTATTGACTGTATTTTTTGCTTTGAATCAACTAGAAATAATTGATCATATACCTGTACATATAATAGATTCAGATATAGGTTTTCAGTTAGACGGAATAAATTTATCCGTCATTTTTAATGAAATTCCATTTGCTATTATTTGTTCGATATACATAAACTTATTTTTAACTTTAATTCTAATAATAATGATAATTACTAAATTTTTATTTAATAGAGAACTAACTAAACTATCAACATCTATAACGATATTTTTTGTTTGGTTATTTACCATTTTATTTAATCTGATTGCACTTCCAGTTATGGCAGAAAGGTGGCATGATGATGGTCTCGTTGATGAGTGGCTTGAAACCGGAGTCATTGAAAATTATAAATATGCTCAGACTTATACTAAAACCTTTGATATAAAGGATTTTGAAGGTGTAAATGTTAGTATACCTGTAAATATTGTAATAAAAGAATCTGATAAATTCTCTGTTACGATAGACGCAACAGAAAGAGAATTTGAATATTTAGCGGTAGAAAAGTCTTCAGATGATGTATTAAAAATTTATTCTAAGAGAACTAGATGGAGATGGAAAGACTGGAAGGGTAGTGACAAAACTTCGATAGTGATAGAGCTACCTAGTATAAATACTCTTAAAACTTCTGGAGCTAGCAATACTAATATTGAATTTTCTAGTATAGAGGATTTGACACTTGTTTTAAGAGGTGCTTCTGATTTAGATATAAATTCTGATATTTCTAAGTTAAACGCTAAAATATCTGGAGCTTCTGATGTTGATATTAATGGAAATATTGTAGACTCGAATTTCAAGGTATCAGGTGCATCGAATGTAGACATTGAGGGAAAAGGAGAAAGTTTAATACTTAGAGTTAGTGGGGCATCAGATTTTGACGGAAGAGAGTTTACTGTGAATACAATTTCATTAATTGCATCTAGTGCATCTACATCTCATATTTATTCTATAGATAGAATTAGTGTCGATGCTTCTTCTGCAAGCAAAGTCTATCATTATGGATCAGGTAGTATTGATGATTTTGATTTATCATCTGCTTCCTCATTTAAGTCAGTACCTCAAAAAAGTCATGAACATTAAATAATGGAAAAAATAAACTTTTAACAAAAATTAATAATGAATATTGTTAGTTAGAAAAATATAATATTAAAATTAACTGTAACTAAATAATAATTATATGGAATCAATAAATAATAACTGGAAATCAATATTTCTTTTCTCAACTATATTTTTCATACTAGGATATCTAGTAGGAAATAACTTTAAAGGACCAAAACGTATGGGAGGGGTTTTTATAGGTGATAATATTAAGGGAATGGATCACATGGGGAATATTTTAAAGGGTGATGGAAAAAATGAACACATTGTTATCAAGAAGTTTAAGAATGGAGAGGGTACAATAGATATTGATATAGATAGTAAAATGGATATTGAGAAGATAATTAAAGAAGCTGAAGGAGATCCAAATATGACCATTAAAATTGATAGTACTTCAAAGGATGGTAAGAAAGAAATTAGGGTAGAAGTTAGAAAAGAAATACATAAAGAACATTTAAATTAATTTCTTAATAAGATAATCCTATTATTAAGTATAAAAATGCAGTTATAGATCCAGAGATAAGTGCATATGGGAGTTGAGTCTTTACATGATCTATGTGGTCACTGGAAGAAGCCATAGATGATATTACAGATGTATCAGAGATTGGAGAACAATGATCTCCAAAAAGTCCACCACCTAGAGCAGCAGCTAAAGCAATAGAAGAATTTATTCCCATTTCATTAGATATTGGAATAGCAATAGCAACCATTATAGCAAAAGTACCCCATGAAGTTCCAGTAGAAAAAGAAATAAAGCAGCTCGTAATAAATAAAAGTAAAGGAACTAGCTTTGGAGAAAGCACATCTTTCAATGCATTTGAGACATAAAGCCCTGTTCCTAACTCATTACATAAATTTCCAATTGCAAATGCAAGAATAATTAAGAGTGCGAGTGAAATCATTCCAGACATCCCTTTTATTGAATAATCAATAATTTCTCTTATTGTCATAATTTTATTGATTAAATAATAAAAAGAAGAAACAAAAAGTGCAGTTAAAACTGAGTATAATACTGAAGCAGATCCAGAAGCATTTCCAATAATTAAAAAAAATGAATTTAGTAGATTACTATCTATTAATTCTTTATTATATCCAGTATAATATAACATAAAGGGCATAGTAATTACCATTGAAAATAATGGAATAAACATATTTAAAGAATTTTCTTTAACTCCCTTTTTAGTTTTTATGATTGTTATTTCTTCAGAAACCATTGGTTTTGATCCTTCATTAAACATTTTTCCTTGTCGTACTCTAATTTCTGCTGACTTCATTGGTCCAATATCTTTTCCCGTTATGATAAGAAAAAATAAAACAGTAATAACTAGAATAGGATAAAAATTATAAGGGAGTGCAGAAATTAAACCCATAAAAGGATTATCAATCCCTTGAGTTACTAGAAGTCCCATAATAAATGCTCCCCATCCATTAAAAGGTATTAGTAATTTAGAAGGAGCAGATGTAGAGTCTGCTATAAAAGCTAATTTTTCTCTTGATATTTTTAATTTATCAAATATGGGTCTAAATATTGTACCTACAGTAAGAGCAGAAATATTAGATTCAACAAAAATTATAATCCCAGTTAATGCAGCAAAAATTTGAACTTTTTTCCTGCTTTTTTGTATTTCATTTTCATTTGTGCTGATGTGTTTTTTTACATCATTAATAAATCCAGCAACACCCCCAGATATTTGAATAAATGTTATAATTGAACCAACTAAAAATGTAAATAATACTACTCTTGTGTTTCCTACATCACTAAATACGTTGACTATTCCATCAATTGTTAATAAGAATCCTTTTAGAAGATTCCATTCCCCAACAATTAACCACCCAATAAATATTCCAGTAATTAATGAAATAAATACTTGTTTAGTTCTAATAGCAAGAAAAATTGCTATTATAGGGGGAAGTAAAGATAGAATACCATAGTTGTCCATAAATCAATATTAACTAAATTTACGTAAGATAAATTTAATATTAAATTCAATTTTATAATGAGACATACCAAACATTTATTTTTTATATTTTTCTTTTTGTTTTTATTTTCTTGTGATGACTCTGATACTATATCAATAATACATTTAGACTCGTATTTGAAGTTATATACTCAAGATAGTGAAATGGTATTAAATGCTGTTCAAAATTCACAATTTGAAAACATTACTAAATATGTTAATTATGGTGTAAGCTTGTATACAATTACTTATAAAACAACCTATAAAGGAGAAACGATTAAAGCTTCAGGGGTTGTTGCTTTTCCAGAAACAACAGATAATGTCCCTATTTTAAATTTTAATCATGGCACAACTTCTTTACATAGAGATGCTCCATCTGAAGATTTGATTCAGTATAGTTTCTTTGCAAATGCTGCTAGTGCAGGTTACATATTTGTTATTCCTGATTATTTAGGTTTTGGAGTGTCAGATGATATTGTTCACCCTTACTATAGATCTGATATTACTGGTAGTACTATTGTGGATATGATAAAAGCCACAAAAGAACTTGCGGAGGTTGAAGGTTATAATTTTAATGGAAATATTTTTTTATCTGGTTATTCGGAAGGTGGTTTTGCTACAATGTCTGCTCATAAAAATTTAGAAGAAAATAATATTAAAGGACTAAATCTTATAGCTTCTGCTCCAGCAGCTGGAGGTTATGATATAACTGGTGTTTTAAATTATTTTTTATCTCTTGAAACATACCATGTTCCATATTACATAGCATACGTTGCTATGTCCTATAAGACCTCATATGATTGGGATTTATCATTAAATCAAATTTTTAATGAGCCTTATGCTTCATTAATACCTCAGTATTTTAATGGTCAGTATTCAGGAGGACAAATTAATGATGTATTAAATGATACAATTGATGTTTTATTTACCGAAAATTTTAGAAATAATATTTTTACAGATCCATCACTTAACCTTATAGCAGAAGCATTTAATGAAAATAGTTTTAATCAATGGGTACCAAAAACAAAAATGTTTATGTACCATGGAACCAGTGATATTACTGTTCCTTATCAAAATTCTGTAGATATATATGATAATTTTATTTCAAATGGTGCAAGTTCTTCTCTTGTAGAATTTATTCCACTTCAATCAAAAACACATTCAACTGGTGCTTTGCCTTATATTCTTGATATGTTTGATAAGTTTGAAACTCTTAAATAAGTATAATGAGGAAATTTTATATTTTTATATTTTTATTTTTTGCAATATCATGTACAAATAAAAATATTGAAGAATTAGTAGTTAAAAAAATAACTTCATTAAGTGAAAAACATGCTCCTGATCCAAGGATTGCAATTTGGAATATTGATATAGATTATTCAAAGAATCCCATTCAGCTAATAGGTGAAACTGATTTACGTTTAGCAAAAAAAGAACTTCTTCAGTATCTGATATCGGAAGAAATATTATTTAAAGATAATATAACAGTATATCCAAATTATGAAATAACTGATGGAATTATTAATAATTCAGTTGCTAATTTAAGAAAAAATCCATCTCATTCTTCGGAATTAGTTTCTCAAGTAATATTAGGAACTGGAGTTAAAATATTAACAAAAAAAGAAGAATGGTATTTAGTGCAAACACCAGATAATTATATTTCTTGGGTTGATCACGGGGGGATATTTCCAATGTCTGAGGAAAATTATAATGACTATTTTTCTAGTGATATAGTTTATTACACAAAACCATATGGATTTTCATATGAAACTAAGGATAAGATTAGAGTTGTATCTGATTTAGTTTTAGGGTCTGCATTAAAAGTAATTGAAAATTCTTCTAAACTATCTAAAGTTGAGTATCCTGATGGAAGGAAAGGATGGGTAGAAAGTTCTCTCTTAAATTCTATTTCAGAGTTAAGAGATATGAATTATTCAATCAAAAATTTGCTTAAAAATGCTCATAGCTTAATAGGAGTTCCATATTTATGGGGTGGAACTTCATCTAAAGGATTTGATTGTTCAGGTTATACAAAATCTGTTTATTTAATGAATGGCTACATTTTACCTAGGGATGCTTCTCAACAGATTAGAGAGGGAGTTCTTGTTGATGATAAAAAAGATTGGAGTAACCTTCAAGTTGGTGATTTAATGTTTTTTGGTTATTATAAGGGAGAGAAACGTAGAATTGATCATGTAGCTATTTGGTTAGGAGATGGTTATTTTATTCAAGCTTCTAAAAATGTAAGGATAAATTCTGTCTATTCTGATAGATCAAATTATGATAAATATCATATGGAAAAATATATAGAATCTAGAAGGATTTTTGGAAATATTACTTTAGGTATAAAGGAATTATAAAGCCTCTAAATTTAATATTTTATTTGTAAAATCATTACTTGTAAAATTTATACTGTTTGTTATTCGAAAACTTTCATTCCCATCTTTATTAAGAACAATAGTTGTAGGTAGACTATAAGCATTAAAATAACTCAAATCTCCATTTAATTTTATAAAGTCTAAATCAATAGGTTTTTTAGACAAAAAATTAGATATTTTTTCTAATGATTCATTAGATACTGCTATTATTTTAATATTTTTTTCTTTAAATATTTCTTTAGATTTTTCTAGACTTTTGAATTCAGCGATACATGGTTTACACCATGTAGCCCAAAGATTAATAATAACAACATTTCCTTTTAATTCTTCTAACTTAAATACTTGATTTTTTAAAGTGACTAAGGGTTTTAGTTCTTTGCTTTTATTTTCCTCTTTTTTACTTTCACATGATAAACATATAATTAGTATTAAAAAGTATATAGAATTTATTATTGTTCTCAATTATTCGTATTTTTGTAAAAATAAATTATTCTTAGCTAATATGAAAAAACAATATCTATTCATTCTTTCATTTTTATTTACATCATTATTCTCATATGCTCAATCTTTTAATTCTACTATAACTGTAAATGGACTTACTTGTGCAATGTGTTCATTTTCAACTCAAAAGAGTCTAGAGAAGTTAGATTTTATAAAACAAATAACTCCTGATTTAGAGAAGACCGCATTTGAATTAGTTTTTGATGATACTAAATTTATTGATTTTGATATGATCCAAGAGAAAGTTGAAGATGCTGGATTTTTTATTGGAAATATTAAAATACATTTTGAAGAAAAGCTGAATCCAAATAATAATGATCATGCTGTTTATAATAATAATCTTTTTCATTTTATTATGATTAATAATGCGAATTCAAGTACATATAATTTGATTGATAAGAATTTTATTTCAGAAAATGATTTTGAATCATTTAGTGAGTTCACTTCTCATGCTTGTTATTTGACCGGTTCACATAATGAATCTTGTTGTTCTAATCATGAAAATTTAGTATCTAAAAAGGTTTTTCATCTAGAGCCAGACTCTGAATAGTTGAAAAATTTAATCTTATTTTTTTTTTTATTTACAGGTAATATTGCTTTATCCCAAGAGTTATATATTAATACTGAACCAGCAAGCCTTATACCAAAAGGATCTAAAGTTATTAGATTAACTAATTCAAATATATTTTTAGATGGTGTAAATTCTCTAGGATCTATATTAGGCAATGCAAAATTATTAATTCCTTCTGTATCATATGGAATATCTAAGAGACTGATGATAAGTGCTAGTATTCAATTTTCAAATAATCCTGGTACAGATGATTATCCTAATTTTAGTTTTACTGGATTTAAAATCTATTCTAAGCAAAGAATATTATCAAGTGATAGAAAAAAATTTCATACTAGGTTATCTTCATTTATTAAGTATGCTTATCATGAAAATAAGTTTATGGAAAATAACTTAGATTTAGAAATTCAGAATTCGGGGATGGAGTTTGGATTAGTAGGTACGCAACTAATAAATAAGCTTGCAATTTCTGTTACTTCAGGCTTTACTAGAATATATAATATAGATGATAAGAGAGCTGTTGGTGAATCAATAAATTTGAATTTATTTAAGAATGCTCTTTCATTGGGTTATTTAGTATTACCAAGAAAATACAAATCTTATAAACAGACAAACTTTAATATTTATTTAGAATACATAACAAATACTATATTGAATAATAATTTTCCAGATAGGTACAATAAATTTTCATCAATTATAGCTCCTGGAATTCAATCTATACTTTTATCTAGATCAAGAATTGATTTCAGTTATAAAATTAGAAAGTCTGAAAGTCCAGAAGAATTTCTAATTAAATTAACATATATAATTTATTAATTAAGCTTCAATTAAGTATGTTCCTTTATACACTTTAAATCCATCAATAGACCAATAAGCTAGTCTTGGTTCTTGACCACTTTTTCCAGTTATTGATGCACAACCCACACTTCCATCTTTTCCTAATGCAACAATTTTATCATTAAAGTTTATGTTTTTTGAACCTCCATTAATATCTATTATTCTTTTACATAGTGCCTCGCATGCTTCTTGAGGTGTTTTTCCATTTCTCATTTGTTCTACAACATAAAATGAACCACATGTTCTTATGATTTCTTCACCTCTTCCAGTAGCTCCAGCTGCTCCAATTTCATTATCAACATAAAGTCCAGCACCTATAATAGGGGAATCACCAATTCTTCCGGGTATTTTATATGCTAAACCACTTGTTGTAGTAATTCCAGCCACATCATTATTGGAGTCTAAAGCAAGAATATTTATTGTTCCTGTAGTTCTTTTTTTATTATAGTTATTATCTACAGGAGGAAACCAGTCATCAGAATCGGATAAATTTTCTTTCCAACTTAACCAAATTTTTCTTGCTTTTTCAGTTAATAAATTTTCAACTTTAAAGCCGTGATTTTTAGCAAAATTTTGAGCACCTTGTCCTACAATGTGAATATGATCAGTTCTTTCCATAACCAGTCTTGCTACTGAACATGGCGTTTTTATTCCCTCGATTGCTGCAACAGAGCCGCAGTTATGGGTAGGTCCATACATTATAGATGCATCAAGTTGAACTACACCATGTTCATTTGGTAAACCTCCATAACCAACTGACGTGTCTTCAGGATCAAGCTCAGTTACATTAGCAGATTTTTCAATAGCATCTAGTAAATTTCCTTTACTTGAAAGTATATCCCAGCCAGGTTTTAAAACTTTTTCACCCCATGTTTCTCCTCTACTGCAAATAATTATGGGAGAGTTATTTTTCTTATCTTTAGCACTTATGTTTGAAATAAAAGGCGCTGAAGCTCCTACAGTAGCAATTTTTTTAATAAATTTTCTTCTTGAACTCATGTTAAATTTTTTTTAATGTTGTTATATAGTTATTAATATGTTTTTCTTTTTCTTTTAGTTTATACTGCATTATCCATCTAGGATGGGGAAGAGGTATAATTTCATCAAAGAATTTATACTCTTTGTTTATCAATTCAAAAAATTTTTGATTTTTTCCTTTTCCTATTATAACACATTGTTTTGAATCACCAAAATTATTTAATTGTATTTCTATCCATTTTATAATTGATTTTTTCCAATTCCTAAGAAGAATTTTATTGTCATAATAGTTGAAATTTTTTCCATTCTCAATAAATCCATATGGACATATACTAGATATATAGAATTTTTTATAAAATTTTTTAACTCCTCCATATGAATCAATCATTTCATAAATGAATGAAGCGCTAATTTCTTTCTTCTTTTTATAACTTGATATGATATTACATTTTTCTTCTAGGTAAAATGGATCTGTAAAAGGTATGCCAGTAATTCCTCCTCCAAATCTTCCAGGATTAATTCCAAAGCAAATTGTTCTTTTGTTATTATCACTATAAAATTTATTATAGAACTGATTAACTATATTTATAGCCTCTTTATTGATATAAGGATCTAAAACTTCTACTGAAGAAGGGGTATTTAGCTTTTTAAGATTAAAAATAAAATTTAAAATCTTATTTGACGTCATAATCTTAAAAAGATTATTTTAAAGTTTTAGCAAATTTTTCAAGATGTTTTTCGGGCATTGTATCTACCTGAAATCGAATGGATACATTATCCCAATACATGAGTACATGAGCTTTCTTGTTATCATTTGCATCAATTAAATATTTTAATCTTTCAATGCTAGTGTCATCATCCCAATATTCCGCATCAACATCAAGACTAACAGCAAGATCATTATTATATGCTTCTTTATCAAGTTTTCCACCATTCATATATGCAAAAGGATATTTTCCAGCAGAGTTAAGGTCTATTGTCCACTTACCTTCTGCTCTTGGAGTAATAGCAATAGCATACTCTCCAGCACTTAATGTTTTTTCACCAACAATTACACTCGTTGAAAATTTTATTATAGTAGGTCCATTTGCTCCAGCTCTCCATAATTGATTATATGGAACAAGTTCTCCAAAAATTTTTCTTCCTTTAACTCCAGGTGATGAATAGTTAATAGAAATATTTGTCATTCCCACATTTTGACTTACAGATGCTTGAGGACTAGCTACAGGACTTAAATACGTAGTAGCAGATTGTGAAAATGCTGTTATAGTAATAAATAATAATAAAGTTGTTAGTGTTATATTTTTCATAAGTTTATATTTTTTTTCAAAATTAATTTTTTTTTAATTATTTCCATAGGTGTGATGGGTATATTTTTTCTTTTATGAGATTTTTTATTTTTTCTTTTACAAATGCTTTATCTTCTTTATACGTTATCCCAAACCATTTTTCATATGTAGTCTCAACATAAATATTTTTTTTATCTAAAATTAGTTTATTTACTATGGTTGGTATTAAAAATTCCTTAGTAGGATGATTAATATTAGTAGATAAAAATTTATAAAATTCCTTATTTAAAATACTAAAAAAATTATTTTTAAATCCTATTAAATTCATTGATACTTCAGTATTTTTTTGAAGTGTTACATTTTTTCCGTCTTCAGTGATACCTGAAATTATTTTATTATCATTGCTAATTTTATGTGTTTCATTTATTTCAAGTAATTGATTTTTTTTGGTTTTACAAACTCCTCTAGAAACACTACCATTTTTTGATAATGTATTATTTAATAAATATGAAATAACACATGCTTCAAAATTATTAAGATCAATTTTCTCTAGTATAGAATTCATTTTTTTGAATGCTTCCTTTCCATAGAAATCATCCGCATTAATTATAGCAAAAGGTTCATTGATAACATTTTCACAACATAAAACAGCGTGTCCCGTTCCCCATGGTTTAATTCTTTTTTTTGGGTAATTGAACTTTTTTAATCCATATTTAGAATCTTGATTAACTATATGATATGAAATGTTAGGATAGTTCCTAAAATAGTTATTATATTTTTCTTGAAAATAATTCTTAAGATCATTAGTAGTTAATATTACTATTTTGTTAAATCCTGAATGGATTGCATCATAAATTGAGTAGTCAAGAATAGATTCATTGTTTGGTCCAAAACTATCTACCTGTTTTAATCCACCATATCGGCTTCCTATTCCTCCAGCCAAAATAATAATTGATATATTCAATTTAGATTTTTGTCAGCATATAATTTCCTCCAACAGAACTATTCCAACCACCTTGCATTCTAAATGTTCCATTTAGAATATATGGATCATTCCTAAAACGCGCATCTTCAAATTTATTGCCAGGTTTATACCTGATATATGGCCATCTATTACATGGGTTATTCCAATTACTACCACTTGAGTTACATCCTGTGTATTCACCACCATCATTTGAAAATTCAGTTTCTCTAAATACAACCCATCCATATTTATCTATTGTTCCTGTAATGCTGAAAGTAGTATTCGAATTTTCAAAAGAAGAGATTCCATAAAATAAACATCCATCAGTAGTAACAACATCTATAGCAAATTTCTGCATCACACCACTTGCACTTGAAGGTTGGGTATAGCTAGAAGTACCTTCCCATCTACCAATCATATCATTTGTAGCATCATTACAGTTAATTGTATTTTCTTCTTCTGCACATCTGTATGTGGTATTTGCTAAAAGAATAAATAAAAAGAAGATTGAAATTTTCACACCACTAAACTAATTAAATAAGGATTAATAAAAGAAGATTTATACTTGAATCTTACTTTAAAAAATTCTAATAATTAATATTAAAATTTAGTTATCTTTAGAAACTTTAGAAAAATAAAAATTTTATTATAATGGAATTATCATTAATTGATTGGATTATTATTTTTTCTTTTTTTTCCATTTTTATAATTGTTGGAATAATTTTCACAAAAAAGTCTGGAAAAAATTCAAAGGAATTTTTTCTATCAGGAAGGAATATGCCATGGTGGTTGCTTGGAATTTCAATGGTTGCAACAACTTTTTCTGCTGACACACCAAATTTAGTTACTAATATTGTTAGACAAGATGGTGTTTCTGGTAATTGGAAGTGGTGGGCTTTTTTGATCACTGGTATGATGACAGTATTTTTTTATGCTAGATTATGGAGACGTTCTAAAGTACTTACAGATTTAGAATTTTATGAGCTTCGTTATAGTGGTAAAGAGGCAACTTTTCTTAGGGCATTTAGAGCCTTGTATCTAGGAGTATTCTTTAATGTAATGATAATGGCAACTGTCTGCCTAGCTGGTATAAAGATTGGAGGGATTTTATTGGGATTATCTCCCTTTGAATGTATTTTTTATTCTTCACTTATAACTGTTTTTTATAGCTCTCTAGGTGGATTAAGAAGTATTATTATAACTGATCTGATACAATTTATTTTAGCAATGGTAGGTTCAATTTGGGCATGTGTATATCTTATCAATTTGCCAGAGATAGGTGGATTAAATGAATTAATTTCTAATGAATTAATTTCTGATAAGTTAAATTTTTTTCCAAATTTTAATGATTATGATACATTAATTACTGTATTAATTATTCCTATTGCTGTTCAATGGTGGGCTGTTTGGTATCCAGGAGCAGAGCCTGGAGGAGGAGGTTATATTGCTCAAAGAATGTTGTCTGCAAAAGATGAGAAAAATGCAATAAATGCAACTCTACTTTTTAATATAGCACATTATGCAATAAGACCTTGGCCATGGATTTTAATAGCATTAGCTTCAATGATTATTTATCCAAACCTTAGTGATATTGAATCTGCTTTTCCTAATGTAGATAGTTCAATAGTTGGAGACGACATAGCATATCCTGCCATGCTTTCATTATTACCTTCTGGTCTACTTGGCATTGTTTTAGCTTCTTTGATAGCTGCATTTATGAGTACAATTTCTAGTCATTTAAATTGGGGAGCTTCATACATATCAATTGATTTTTATAAGCGATTTATACAGTCAGAGACTAATGAAAAAAATGTTGTATTAGTAGGTAGAATTTCAACAATTTTTTTAATGATATTAGCAGGAATTGTTGCATTAGAGTTAAATGATGCATTGGATGCATTTCAAATATTACTACAGATTGGTGCTGGTACAGGATCAATTTTTTTACTTAGGTGGTTTTGGTGGAGAGTAAATGCATACAGTGAAATAACAGGTATGACAGTATCTTTTTTAGTTGCTATTTATTTTCATTCTTTTCATGAAAAGATTTTTGGGTTTGCTTTTGAAAGTCATAATGAACTAGTGCTTAGTGTTTTTATAACAACTTTTTCATGGTTAGTTGTTACATTATTAACTAAACCTACTGAAAATACTAGACTATTGGAATTTTATAAAAAAATTAAACCTTATGGGTTAGGATGGAATGGTTTTTTAAAAAACAATAATATAGTTATTAGTAATAAAGAAAAATATGAATCACCTATGGAAGATTTATTATCTATGTTTCTAGGTATTTTACTTGTCTATTCTGGTTTATTTTCAATTGGATTTTTATTATATGGAAATTCATTATATAGCCTAATTCTTTTTATTATAGTTATTCTTTCAGCATTTAGATTAAATAAAACTTTAAGTAAATAAGAAAAAGTTTTTTTTGTTTATAGTAATTCTAAATAAAAAAAAATTATTTTTTTTTATTATATTGCGAATGTATTTTTTTAAAATCCTTTTAAATTTTTATATAAAAATTTATGTTTAACCAAACTATATGAATATGTTAAATTTTATATTAGGTGCAAGTTTAGCTCCAGGAGATTTTACTGGCTTTACTTTTTTTATTGGATCTGTTTCAATGCTAGCCGCTACTGTATTTTTTTTAGTACAGCACGGTCAAGTTGATAAAAAATTCAAAGATTCAATGCTTGTTGCTGCTTTAATTACTGGTATTGCAGCTGTACATTATTATTATATGAGAGATCAGTGGGCTGAAATGGGTACTTCACCAACCGAACTTAGATATATTGATTGGATCTTAACCGTTCCATTAATGGTAGTAGAGTTTGCTTTATTAACTGGAGTTGGAATGAAAAAATTATTATGGGCTTCTGTAATAATGTTAGTTACTGGATACCTAGGAGAATCAGGTATTTGGCCTGTAATGGATGCTTCAATGTGGGGTGGTATTGCTGGTTTAGCTTACTTTTGGATGGCTTATGAAGTAGGATGTCTTACTATTTTTGGTGGACCATCTGGTGAAGTAGGAAATGCATTAGCTAAAGCTTCTGGTAAAATTCCTTCAGCAGGTAGAATGTTACAATGGTTCGTCCTTGTTGGATGGTCTATTTATCCAATAGGTTATATGTTAGGAACTGATGGCTGGTATTCTGGTCTTGGTTCTATTCTTCCATTAAATATGGATATTGTATATAACATTGGTGATGCGATCAATAAAATTGGTTTTGGATTAGCTGTTTGGTCAGCTGCAAGAGACTAATTTTTTGCAATCTTAATATTAAAGGTGAGGTTTTCCTCACCTTTTTTTTTATCTTTTTATTATGTTATCTAATTTAAAATACATTAATACTTCAAAAATTATAGGGTTAATTTTTTCTCTTTCTTTTATTTTTTTTGATATAGGAAGTTCTTACTCATTAATATTTTTTCTTTTAATAATGTTGACTATAGGTATTCCTCATGGTTCTATTGATCATTTAATTGCTTTTATAAATCCTAATGCTAGAAAATTTAAAAATAAACTCCATTTCTTTATTATTTATATATCATTAATAATATTTAATATTTTAATTTGGGTTTTATCTCCATATATAGGGCTTTTTCTATTTCTTATAATTTCATGCTATCATTTTGGAGAAACACAGGTTATAGGATTTAATTCAACAAAAAATAAAGTTTTAAATTTTGTTATTGGTGCAAATTTATTGCTTTCAATGTTTTTGAATAATGTTTTTGAGCTTCAGGAAATTTTATCTTCTTTTTCAGTATTTAGTAACCTAGATTTAAGTGATTATAATGGTATTTTTTTTTTACTATTGTCGATTGCTATTTTAATGTTAAGTGTTATTCTTTCTGAAATTAAAAGACCTATTCCGCTATATGCTGAGATGAGTATTTTATATATGATTTTTTATCATACAGATTTATTAACTTCTTTTTCATTATTTTTTGGTTTTTCCCATGCACTTCCAATGTTATTTATTGAATTTAAAGAAATGAAAGAAAATAATTTCTTTAAATTTTATATTAAAACATTACCTTTTACCTTATTATCTATAGTATTTGGTATTTTTTTATATTA
>Ga0114997_10001314_pt1 | contig 20715 bp, 24 predicted proteins | sample ArcticOcean_MG_C_2_FD_87045 | JGI IMG/M metagenome (GOLD analysis project Ga0114997, IMG submission 87045) | Marine microbial communities from western Arctic Ocean - ArcticOcean_MG_CB4_136 | ecosystem: Environmental > Aquatic > Marine > Oceanic | place: Arctic Ocean: Canada Basin | collected...
ATCCCAACCTGGAAGAATAAAATTATTGCAAACACTGTTACCTTATCGATTGCCTAGACTAAAAGACAGCGAAATAATTAATGGATTTTTACCCGATAAAGTAGATATTGAAATAATAAGTAATGGACAGATCTTGAATAATTGATATTTAGCTATTATTCCCCTATCGTTCCCCTATAATGTTTTTTGAGTGTAGTAAATTTTATATAACTGCTTGTTATTACTGAGCCGATGACGAGATTTGAACTCGTGAACCTCTTCCTTACCAAGGAAACGCTCTACCCCTGAGCTACATCGGCAAAATTGAGCGGGAGACCGGGTTCGAACCGGCGACATTCAGCTTGGAAGGCTGACGCTCTACCAACTGAGCTACTCCCGCAATTAACCTAATGATGGATATATAAAAAAGGAATTAACTTTTAGCATTTGTCTCCATTTACGTACGACCTACATATCTACCTATCAAAAAAAATCTTTAAAACCAAGGGCTCTAAATCTCTTGTTTGTGGGGAGAGCAGGATTCGAACCTGCGAAGGTGAAACCAACAGATTTACAGTCTGTCCTCGTTGGCCGCTTGAGTATCTCCCCAATTTTAAACAATTTTATAGAGCCGATGGAGGGACTCGAACCCACGACCTGCTGATTACAAATCAGCTGCTCTAGCCAGCTGAGCTACATCGGCGTTAAAAAAATAGGCTATTATTTTAACAGCTCGCAAATGTATATATTAATTTATTTGATACAAAAGAAAATCAAAAAAGTTTATTCAATATTTCTTTATTTTTAATAAGAATACGTTCAGCAGATTTTACATTTAAATCAATAGACTCTTCAAAGGACTTTGAAGTCTTCTTTACAATAACATCTTCTCCAGGTATTTTTATATTAAATTCAACAAACTTACTAACTCTATCTGAATTGTTTTCCAACTTAAAAGTAACATCAATATTAATTATATTAAAATAACACAATTCCAGTTTACTTATTTTTTTTTCAGCAAAATGAATTAATTTTTGGTCAATTTTAAAATTTACCGACTGGAAATTTATATTCATGTTGAAATTATTTAAAATTAATTTTTATTTCTTGGATGTGTATTATTATAAATCTCTTTAATTTTCTTCATACTTGTATGGGTGTAAAACTGAGTAGAAGCAAGGCTTGAGTGCCCTAACAACTCTTTTACGAAATTTAAATTTGCTCCATTATTTAAAAGATGAGTGGCAAAACTATGTCTTAACATATGAGGGCTTTTTTTTGCTTTGGTTGACACTAGACTAAGATAATCATTGACGGTTTTATAAACAAAATTCTCCTTGATAATTTTTCCTTTAATTGAGATTAAAAGAAATTCTTTATCAATACTATTTTTTATTTTATTTCTATTTAATAAATATTCTCTTAATAAATTTTCTAATTATTTAATAATTGTTATTAATCTCTCTTTATTTTGTTTACCTACAACCTTAATGACTTTATTTGAAAAGTCTATATCAATTAATTTAAGATTTATTAATTCCGCCCTTCTCATTCCCGTAAAATAAAATAATTCAATAATTATTTTTGACAAATACCCATTATGATTTTCAGGGAAATAATTAGATTCAAATAACTTTTTAATTTCATTTTCAGAAAATGGAATCTGAACTTTTTTTGATTCTTTAAGAGGAACGTGTTTGATTAATGGAGAGCACTTAATTATCTCGATTCTAATTAAAAATTTATAGTATGATCTTAGAACAGATATTTTCCTGTTAACTGTTCTATTAGTATTTCCTTTTTTAATCAAGTACACAATCCATCTTCTAATAACTGAATACTTTATTTCATCAATATAATTAGACTGAAAATTATCTAAACAGAATTTTTCGAAAGAAAATAAATCTTTTTTGTATGCAATAGAGGTGTGTGATGAATAATTTTTTTCAAAAGTTATATATTCTATAAATTCATCAATCGAACTAGTCATAATATATTCAAAGATATAATTTAAAACAATTAATATCCAACTGCAGCTCCATCAATACTATTAGAATCTGAAACGCCGGCATATACACCTTCATTCTCATCATAGAGAATTCCCATTAGATTACCAATTTTTTCAACTTCAATCAAGTTATGTCCCATACTTTTTAAATTTTTTGTTAAATTTTTTGAAAAATAAAAACTTTCATGTTTGATTTCATCAGGCATCCACTGATGATGAATTTTATTAGCTTCAATAGCTTGCTTAATTTTCATCTTAAATACAATAACATTTAAAATTGTCTGAAAAACTGTATTTATAATAGTTCTTCCACCTGGGCTTCCAATTATTAAAAATGGTCTATTTTTTTTAGTAATTATTGTAGGTGTCATACTGGAAAGCATTCTTTTTTCAGGTTCAATAAGATTTGGTGAAGTCCCAATCAATCCATCATTTGTGGTTAAATCAGAAACGGGATTAAAGTCCCCCATTTCATTATTAAATATAAAACCTAATTTAGAAGAACCCATTCCTGAACCAAATGAATATTCAAGAGTATAGGTTAAAGAAACCGCATTCCCCTGATTATCAATCACAGATATATGCGTTGTATTATCACCACCAAATGGATGAAAATAATTATCATTAACACTCTTTGAAGCCTTCTCTAAATCAATCGTTTTAAATCTTGCTTTTGCATATGATTTTGAAGTTAATAAGTCTAACGGCATATCTATATTAAAATCAGGGTCCCCAAGAAACTTAGCTCTATCTTTATAAGCTATTCTCATGATTTCAGCTAATAAATGTATATAATCGACAGAATTGAAAGTTAAATTCTCAAGATTAGCCTGTTCTATAATATTCAACATAGAAATTAGAGTTACTCCACCAGAACTTGGAGGCGCCATTGAATATACATTGTACTCTTTAAAAGAGCCAACAATAGGTTCTCTTTCAATAGCCCTATACATCTCTAAATCTTTATGAGTTATAAGTCCTTTGTTTTTTTTCATGTAGGAGACGATCTCATCAGCAACCCAGCCTTTATAAAAACCATCTCTTCCATTTTCATATATACTTTTTAAAGTTTTTGATAGCGCCATTTGCCTAAATGTTTCCCCTGGCATTACAATTTTATTTTGATCATTAAGGAAATATTTTTTTAAAAAATATTGAGACTTGTTCATTTTTAATTTAACTATAGATTCATAGAGCCCATTGGTCATTATAAATCCCTTTTCGGCTAATTTAATTGAGGGCTGAACTAACTCTTTCCAAGATAGTTTGCCATATTTTTGATGAGCCATATAGAGTCCAGAAACTGTTCCAGGTACTCCTATAGAAATTATGCTATTATGATTAAGCCCTTTAATCAATTCTCCATTTTTATTTTGAAACATTTTCTGGTGAGAATTAATTGGTGCTTTTTCTCTAAAATCTATAGTTGTCACATTATTATTTGAGTTTAAATAAATAAGAAATCCACCACCACCTATATTACCTGCAGAAGGAAAAGTGACTGCTAAAGCAAATGCCGTAGCAATAGAAGCATCAATAGCATTTCCTCCCTTTTTAAGTATATCTATCCCTACTTGGGAAGCTATTTTGTTATCAGAAACTACTATAGAGTTTTTCTTAACAACTTGAGAATAAGCATTTAACCCGTTAAAATAAAAGATTAATGTAGAAAATAAAAAAAATATATATTGATTTAATGTTTTCATATATTTTTAAGGATTTATTATCCATAAATATATAAAGATTAAAAGTATATGAGATTAAAAATTAAAAAATTTACTTTTTTTATTGAGCCTCTATATCCCGAAGTTTCTGAATATATTGTGCTTTTTGAATTTTAGCTCTTGTAGAAACAGAAGGTTTCGTGAAATGCTTTCTACTTCTTAACTGACGCATGGATCCAACTTTATCGAATTTACGTTTAAATCTCTTTAACGCTCTATCGATGTTTTCTCCTTCTTTAATAGGTATTATTAACATAATTATTCACCCCCCTTTCTTTAAATGTAGGCAAATATAAGTAAACGAATCTAATCAAAACTATTTGATGACTATGTTTTTCTTAAAATATCTCTAGAAATAACCAATTTCTGAATTTCAGTAGTTCCTTCACCTATAGTACATAGCTTTGAATCTCTATAAAACTTTTCTACAGGAAAATCTTTTGTGAAACCATAACCACCATGTATCTGTACTGCTTCATTTGATATTTTTACACAAACTTCAGAAGAATACATTTTTGCCATTGCTCCAATTGTAGTAATAGATCTTCCTGCATTATTTTCAAATGCCGCTTTATGTAACAACAATTCAGAAGCTTCAATTTCCGTAATCATATCAGCTAATTTAAATGAAATTGCTTGAAAAGAACTAATGGGTTTTCCAAATTGTTTTCTTTCTTTAGAATACTTTAAAGAAGCTTCATAAGCTCCTTTTGAAATTCCTAATGCAATAGCTCCGATTGAAAGTCTTCCTCCATCAAGTATTTTCATTGATTGAATAAATCCTTCTCCAACTGGTCCTAATCGATTTTCATCTGGTACAACACAGTTATCAAAAATAATTTCAGCTGTTTCAGAAGCTCTCATCCCTAATTTATTTTCAGTCTTACCGTTATTAAACCCTTTTGTGCCTCTTTCAATTACAAAAGCTGATATTCCTCTAGTTTCATTCTTTTCTCCAGTTCTAACAATCACAACGGTAATATCAGAACTTTTTCCATGGGTAACAAAATTTTTAGAACCATTGATAATCCAATTCTGTCCTTGTTTTTTTGCTACAGTATTCATTCTTTGAGCATCTGATCCTGTCTCGTATTCAGTTAAAGCCCATGCACCGATTTGTTCACCAGAAGTTAATTTGGGCAACCATTTACATTTCTGTTGTTCATTGCCGAAAAGGTAAATATGATTAGTGCATAACGAATTATGAGCTGCTATAGAAAGTCCAATAGAGGGATCTATTTTAGATATTTCTTCAATAATTGAAATATACTCATGATAACCTAGCCCTGACCCTCCATATTCTTCAGGTATTAAAACACCCATAAAACCAAATTTTCCAGCTATTCTAAATATCTCTTTTGGGAAAAACTGCTTTTCATCCCAATTCATGACATTTGGTTTTATATATTTTTCGGAAAACTCTTGTGTAGCCTTTGCAATTAATTGAATAGTTTCATCTCTTTCAAATACAGAACTTACTGTATATCCTATCATAGCTTTTTTTTTTCAAATATAATGTTATTCTTTTAATTTTCATCTCGTCATTTAATTGCCTTAAGATATAAGGATAATTCTTCTTTGACCCTAGGAAATAAAATCAATAATCCAATCATATTAGGAAATACTAAAGCTAAAATCATAGCATCAGAAAAAGTCCAAACTGATGACATATCTGCGGCTGCTCCTATTACAATAAAAATCAAAAAAATTGATTTATATATAAGATCTGATATTTTACTTTTACCAAAAAGAAACATCCAAGATTGAAGCCCATAATATGACCATGAAATCATTGTCGAAACAGCAAAAAGAACAACGGCTAATGTTAAAAAAGGACCTGAAAAAGAAATATATTTTGCAAATGCTGCTGCAGTAATTGCAGCGCCTTCAACTTGTTGACCATTAATAACTACAACACCTCCTTCTCCTCCATAATTAAAAACTGTACTATCTCCGTTAAAAATAATAATAACCAATGCAGTCATAGTACAAATAACCACTGTGTCTATAAATGGCTCTAATAAAGCCACTAAGCCTTCGGATGCAGGATAATTTGTTTTAACCGCTGAATGAGCTATTGAAGCAGAACCTGCGCCAGCTTCATTAGAAAAAGCTGCTCTTCTAAAACCTGTTATTAAAACACCTATAACACCGCCTATTCCAGCTTGAGGACTAAATGCTTGATGAAAAATCATACCAAATGCATCATCAATAAAGGAATAATTACTAATAATTATATATAAACAAGCTAAAATGTACATTAACGCCATAAATGGAACTATTTTTTCTGTAACAGATGCTATTCTTTTAATTCCTCCCATTATAATTACACCTACAACTATCATCATTATTAGTCCAATTATAGTTCTTGCGCTTCCTCCTGTCATCCCAAAAGAATTAACTAATTGCATTGCAGCCTGATTAGATTGAGCAGCATTACCTCCACCAAAAGAGGCTCCAACGCAAAGTAAAGCAAAGATAATAGCTAAAAATTTACCTATTTTAGCAAAACCTCTTTGTTCAAGTCCTTTACTTAAATAGTACATAGGACCTCCATAAACAGTGCCATCTTCACCAACATCTCTATATTTAACTCCAAGTGTACATTCTACAAATTTCGTAGACATTCCTAAAATTCCACATAGAATCATCCAAAAAGTAGCTCCAGGTCCACCTATAGCTATGGCTAATGCTACCCCAGCTATATTTCCATTTCCAACTGTACCTGATACAGCAGTTGCTAAGGCTTGAAAATGAGATACTTCACCTTCATTTTGAGCTTTTTTTTCAGAATGATCTACGTGATCATATTTACCTCTTACCGTATTAATTGATAAAGGAAAATATCTTAAATTAATAAATCCAAAATATATTGTAAAAAATAATGCGCCCCCAACAAGCAAAATTATTATTGTCGGAATATCAGTGCCGGTTATAAATTTACTTCCTGGAAAAGAATGCAGTATTAGATTTCCCCACCAATCAGCAATTGGAGTAAAAGCTTCATTTATTTTATCATCTAACCCTTTTTTTTGAGAAAATACTGTCGAAGAGAACATGATTGTAAAAAAAGAAAAAAGTATTTTATTTTTTTTAGAAGAAATTTTCATGAATTTATTTTTAATGGAACTATAGCAATATCGAACAATTAGATCAATAAACAAATTATAATATAATTATAGACTTTATAAATCAAAAACGGAAGACCTTTCCTTATATACCATATCTTTAATTTTTATCCAAAAAGCTAAAATCAAATAAACTAGAAAACCTCCAATCAAAGTTGTAAAAGAGACGTAAATGAAAACTAATCTGACATTTTTAACTTTAATTCCAAGCCAATCAGCTAATCTAGAACAAACATCAAACCCATGTTTAGAAAACCAATATCTAAAATTATTTATCATTTATTGAAATTAAATTAATAAATCTTGATCATTCCATTCAATTATGCCTCCTTTAAGATTATAAGTTTTATCTATACCAATATTATTCATTATCAAACAAGCGTTTAAACTTCTAGCTCCTGAGCGACAATAGACAAAATACTCCTTTTTTTTATCTAAATAATTAATTTTCTCCATGAAATCATTTGGAGAATTAATATCTATCAAGGTAGCTCCCTTAATATGTTTGTCTTCATATTCTTCTTTAGTTCTTACATCTAATAAAAAAGAATTTTTATTAGAGACCAAAAGAGAATGCCATTTTTTTTGCTCTAGATCAATCATTTTTTTTTTCAAAAATAAGTTGGATTAATTATTACTCCAAATTATTTTTCATAATAAATATTTTATTATATTTGTTTATACAATTGTTGTTTATACAATTTATGATAAAAAAAACAACTAGAGACAGTGTTATTTCAATATTAAAAGCTAGTCTCAGGATAAACAAAAGATTGTTTGAGGTTTTAAAAAAATATGAAATCTCAGAACAGCAATTTAATGTCCTGAGAATACTTAGAGGTCAAAAAAATAGACCAGCTAATTTGAATACAGTTCAGCAGAGGATGATACATAAAATGAGCAACACTTCTAGATTAATTGATAAACTGATTTTAAAGGAGTTTGTTAAAAGAAATGTTTGCGAAAACAATAGAAGAAAAATAGAGTTACATATAACTCAAAAAGGATTAAATCTTCTAGTTGTTATTGATCCATTAATTGATCTAAATGAAGAACTATTAGCTAAAGAACTTAGTGAAGAAGAAAAAATACAATTAACTCATTTACTGAATAAAATAGGAATTTAAATTTTAAATATTATGAAAAAAATAATTAGCCTTATAATTTTGTTGACCACAATTAATTCAATTACAGGTCAAACCAGAACTATTAATACCAAAGAAAGTACAATAAAGTGGTTTGGAAAAGAACTGAGCACTAAAGAGCATTTTGGATCACTAAAGTTTATTAAAGGAGAATATACCACGCTTAATGATTTAATTAAATCAGGAGAGTTTATAGTTGATATGACAACATTAGAAGTTCATGATTTAGAGGGAATTGGAAAAGAAAAACTAGAAGGGCATTTAAAATCAAATGATTTTTTTTCAGTAGAAACTCACAAAAATGCTAAATTAATAATTCTAGGATCAAGATTTAAAAATGACTCGAATAATCAAATTAACGGAGAACTTACTATAAAAGGAAAGACTCATCCTATTAAATTTTTAATGGAAGTCAAAGAAAAAAAAGCAGAAGCTAAACTAACTTTCGATAGATCTATTTATGACGTAAGATTTAGATCAGGGAGTTTTTTTGAAAACTTAGGAGACAAATTGATTTATGATGATATTAGACTAGAGATTAATTTGATTTTTAATTAGCTTACATCTTTTTTAATTACATTAATAAAAATTTAAATATATTTACAGTAATGAAAATAAAAATTACATATGGTAATTGTTGGATTGAACTGAAATAAAAAAAGTTCGTGAAAAATAGCTATAAAAATTCATTAAAGGCTTGTCGTCATGACAAGCCTTTTTAATTTTGTATAAATGAAAACATTTTCTTTAAAATCCGTACACAAAAAAATTTTAGCAGACACCTTAACTCCTGTTAGCGTCTATCTTAAAGTAAGAGATGTTTTTCCTAATAGTATACTGCTAGAAAGCAGTGATTACAATGTTAATAAAAATGATTATTCGTACATATGCTGCAACCCTATTGCGTCAATATCATTAAAAAACAAAACTTTAACAATTCAATATCCGGATGGCGAAAAAATAGTTAAAATAATAAATAAAGAATTTAATATACCTGATCGTATTCATTTATTTACAAAACAGTTTAAAAGTAGAAATTTTCATTTTAAATTCATCAGTAATGGAATATTCGGTTATATAGCTCACGAAGCAATTGAGCATTTCGAAAATATAACGCTCAATAATGAAAAAGAAAGTTTTAATATTCCTGAGATTCATTACGCAGTATATCAAAACATAATAGCCATTAGCTTATTTAATCATGAAGCTCATCTGTTTTCCCACACTTATAATGGGGAGCATAATATTGAAAAGATTGAAAAATTACTTTTTTCAAGAAATTACTCTAATTTTAATTTCAAAAAAATAGGATTAAAAAAATCTAATCTAACTGATGATGAATTTATTGATTTTGTAAATAAAGGAATCAAACATTGTTATCGTGGAGATGTATTTCAATTAGTCCTCTCTAGACGCTTTTCTCAAGAATTTAAAGGCGATGAATTTAACGTATACAGAACATTGAGATCTATAAACCCCTCTCCATATTTATTCTTTTTTGATTATGGTGATTTCAAAATTTTCGGAAGTTCACCGGAAGCTCAATTAATCATTGATTCTGGAAAGGCCGAAATTCACCCGATAGCAGGCACTTACAAAAGAACAGGGAATGACAATCTTGATTCCGAAGCAGCCATAGAATTATCTAAAGATGCAAAAGAAAATAGCGAACATGTTATGTTGGTTGACTTAGCTCGTAATGACTTAAGTCGAAATGGATCTAAGGTTAAGGTTGAAAAAAATAGAGAGATTCAATTTTATTCACATGTTATTCATTTAGTTTCAAAAGTTATTTGTAAAATGAAATCAGACGCAAAAACGTTTCAAGTTGTTGCTGATACTTTTCCAGCAGGAACTCTTAGTGGAGCTCCAAAGCACATGGCGCTTCAGCTAATCAATCGATACGAGAAATCAAAACGTGATTTTTATGGAGGGGCAATAGGATATATGGACTTTAATGGAAATTTTAATCATGCCATTATTATTAGATCTTTTTTGAGCAAAGATCACCTTTTACATTTTCAAGCAGGTGCTGGAATTGTTGCAGATTCAATCCCTGAAAGTGAATTACAAGAAGTATACGATAAATTAGCGGCATTAGAAAAAGCTTTGACTCTAGCAGAAGACATATAATTATGAAAAAAATATTTGTTATTGACAATTATGATTCTTTCACATACAACCTTGTACAGTATCTTGAAGAATTAAACTGTAAAGTATCAGTAAAGAGAAATGATCAATTTAATTTAAAAGAATTAGAACCCTATGATTATATTGTCCTTTCTCCTGGACCTGGCATTCCAGATGAATCGGGATTACTTAAAGATGCAATTAACTTATACGCTCCTACTAAAAATATTTTAGGAGTATGCCTTGGACTTCAAGCCATAGGAGAAGTATTTGGAGGTTCATTAATTAATCTTGATAAGGTCTATCACGGAGTCTCTTCTAAAATTAGTATAATTAAAGAAGATCTTTTATTTAAAGGGCTCTCTAAAACTTTAGAAGTAGGACGATATCATTCATGGATATTAGCTAATCCTGCTCCTGAAGATCTAGAAGTCACTTCCATAGATGAAAATGGTTATATAATGTCACTTCGTCATAAAAAGTATAAAGTTAGAGCCGTACAATATCATCCTGAATCAATATTGACTCCTGATGGAAAAAAAATTTTAGAAAACTGGATTAATTCATAAATGAAAGAAATCTTAAATAGACTAATAAATCACGAAAGCCTTTCTAAAGAAGAAGCTAAAAAAATGATTTTCAATATTGCTGACAATCAATATAATTCAAGTCAAATCTCATCTTTTTTAACTATTTACATGATGAGAAGCATAACCCTTCATGAACTTGAAGGTTTTCGTGAAGCTCTTTTAGAATTATGCTTGGCAATTGATTTAAGTGAATTTAACACTATTGATCTTTGCGGAACTGGTGGTGATGGCAAAAACACTTTTAATATATCAACTATATCCTCATTTATTGCTGCTGGAGCCGGAGTAAAAGTAGCTAAGCATGGAAATTATGGAGTCTCATCTGGTTGTGGCTCTAGCAATGTTTTAGAACATTTGGAAATTAAATTTTCAAATAACGAAGATTTCCTAAAACGATGCATAGATAAAGCTGGAATATGCGTTTTACACGCCCCTTTATTTCATCCAGCTATGAAAAATGTTGCGCCTATAAGAAGTGAATTAGGGGTTAAAACTTTTTTTAATATGCTTGGACCTCTAGTCAATCCATCATTTCCTAAAAATCAACTTACTGGTGTATTCAATTTAGAACTTGCACGCCTATATGGATACCTGTTTGAGAAAACTGATAAAAATTATTCTATTTTATTTTCTCTAGATGGATATGACGAGATTTCACTTACCTGTCCTGCTAAAGTAATAAGCAATAATTCTGAACGAATACTTTATCCTGAAGATTTCTCTATATCCCCTATTAAAGATGTTGATATTAAAGGTGGGGATACAGTTTCTTCTTCTTCTGAAATATTTCTTAATGTCATTAAAAATAAAGCAACAGAAGCGCAGCATAATGTCGTATGCGTTAATGCGGGAATGGCAATTTCAACTGCCTTACAATTGAGTATTCTTGAAGGATATGAAAAAGCAAAGGAATCACTAATATCTGGCAAAGCATTTGAATCACTAAAAAAACTACAAAAAATAAGTAAAGAATGAATATTTTAGATCAAATTATTGCTAATAAAAAAAGAGAGGTAGCTATAAAAAAGAAACTTTTTTCAATAAATTATCTTGAATCATCTCCTTTGTTTAAAAAACCAACAATTTCTTTAGCTAATAGATTACGAAAAAGCAAATCTGGCATTATAGCTGAACATAAGAGGCGCTCTCCTTCTAAACAAAATATTAATAGTTCATTAAGCGTAATTGATGTTTCTTCTGGATATGAAAAAGCTGGAGTTTCAGGAATATCTATTCTTACAGATGGGAAATATTTTGGAGGCTCTCTAGAAGACCTAAATGCAGCATGTGAGGTAACATCAATTCCTATATTACGCAAAGAGTTTATAATTGATGAATATCAAATACTTGAATCAAAAGCTAATGGAGCAGATGTAATTTTATTAATAGCCTCAGTTTTAAGTAGAAATGAAATTCAAAAACTATCTGATTTTGGAAAAAATTTAAGTTTAGAAATTCTTTTAGAAGTTCATAACGAAGATGAGCTAAACAAGTCATTAAACTCTAACATTGATATGGTAGGAGTGAATAACAGAGATTTGCAAACATTTAAGGTAAATCTAGAAAATAGTAAAAATTTAGCCGACATAATTCCTCTAGATTTTGTGAAAGTCTCTGAAAGTGGAATTAATGACTTTAATTCAATTATAGAACTGCAAAATTATGGGTTTCAAGGCTTTTTAGTTGGAGAAAACTTTATGAAAAGCAATAATCCAGGGGAAACTGCCGCAGCATTTATCAAAAAAATTGAATCATGAAGTTGAAAGTATGTGGTATGAAAAATATTCATAATATAGCTCAAATTGCATCTATAAACCCTAACTATATGGGCTTTATTTTTTGGGAAAAATCAACTAGATTTATCAATAAAAACACACCATATCTAAGATTTGATATAATAAAAACTGGCGTTTTTGTTAATTCATCATTTGATTATATTCTAGAGAAAATTAAAATACATCAATTAAAAGCAGTGCAACTTCATGGTGGTGAATCTGAAGATTTATGTAAAAAATTAAAAGAATTAAAAACTGTAGAAGTGATAAAAGTTTTTAATATTAAAAATAATTTTGATTTTCAACAAATTTCCTCTTTTGAAAAAGTTTGTGACTACTATCTTTTTGATACAAAAGGGAAATTACCAGGTGGAAACGGTTATCGATTTAATTGGGATATATTAAGGCATTATCCCTCAAAAAAAAAATTCTTTCTTAGTGGAGGAATTGGACTATCAGACGTTTCTTCAATTATAGAGATTTTGAAATTAAATTTACCTATCTATGCCATTGATGTAAATAGTAAATTTGAACTTCCTGGCGGAAATAAAGATATTCAAAAACTTATTAAGTTTAAAAAACAACTAGGAATATGAAATATAATGTGGATGAAAATGGATATTACGGAGATTTTGGTGGCGCTTATATACCTGAAATGTTATATCCTAACGTCATTGAATTAAAAAATAATTACTTAAAAATAACTAGTGAGACATCTTTTAAAAAAGAATTCAATTATTTATTAAAGGAATATGTTGGAAGACCAACTCCTTTGTATTACGCTCAAAGACTTTCAGGTAAATATAAAACTAAAATATATCTAAAAAGAGAAGATTTATGTCATACAGGTGCGCATAAAATTAACAATACAATAGGTCAAATTTTACTTGCGAAGAGATTAGGAAAAACTAGAATAATAGCAGAAACTGGCGCCGGTCAACATGGAGTTGCAACAGCAACAGTATGTGCCCTAATGGGTATTAAATGTATAGTCTACATGGGCGAAGTAGACATTATAAGGCAGTCTCCTAATGTAGCTCGAATGAAAATGTTAGGGACTGAGGTAAGACCAGCTAAATCGGGAAGTAAAACTCTAAAAGATGCAACAAATGAAGCTATTAGAGATTGGATAAATAATCCTGTTGACACTCATTATATTATTGGATCAGTTGTAGGTCCACATCCATATCCAGATATGGTAGCAAGATTTCAGTCAATAATATCTAAAGAAATAAAGGTTCAGCTTAAAGAAAAAGAAGGTAGAGAAAATCCTGATTATTTAATTGCATGTGTTGGCGGAGGAAGTAATGCGGCTGGAACATATTATGAGTACCTAGAAACGCCTCAAGTTAAACTTATTGCAGTAGAAGCTGCGGGAAAAGGAATTGAAACAGGAGAAAGCGCAGCCACATCAGCCCTAGGAAAAGAAGGAGTTATTCACGGCAGTAGGACACTGTTAATGCAAAATAAAGATGGTCAAATTACTGAGCCTTATTCAATTTCTGCGGGATTAGATTATCCAGGCGTTGGCCCTATGCACGCAAACTTATTCCGCTCAAGAAGAGCGGAATTTATTTCTATCACTGATGACGAAGCTATGACTGCAGGACTAGAACTGTCTCAATTAGAGGGAATAATTCCCGCTATAGAGACAGGACATGCGTTTGCTGTATTCCAATACAAAAATTTTAAACCTGAGGATCTAATAGTAATTAATTTATCTGGTCGCGGGGATAAAGATTTAAATACTTATATAGATTATTTTAAATTATAATGAACAGAATAGATCAAAAATTTAGTGAGAATAAAAAAATATTATCCATTTATTTTTCTGCTGGACATCCAAAATTAGAAGATACAATCCCTATACTTAATAAACTTCAGGATTCGGGGGTAGATATGATTGAAATTGGATTGCCTTTCAGCGATCCTCTCGCAGATGGATCTACAATTCAAAAAAGCTCAACTAAAGCCATTCAAAATGGAATGACAACAGATGTCTTATTTTCTCAATTAAAAGATATTCGAAATCATATATCTATTCCTTTAATTATAATGGGATATTTTAATCCTATTTTACAATATGGTATAGAATCTTTTTGTGAGCATTGTTATAAAATTGGAATTGATGGATTAATTATTCCTGATTTACCTGTAGAAATTTACAATCATAGATATAAAGAAATATTTAAAAAATTTAAATTATACAATATGTTTTTAATTACTCCTCAAACATCAGAAAACCGAATTAGATATATAGATGAAGTATCTGAAGGCTTCATCTATATGGTCAGTAGCGCAAGTGTCACTGGTGCTCAAAAAAAGTTTGATTCTGAGCAAACTAATTATTTTAAGAGGATAGCCCTAATGAAGCTAAAAACCCCGACAATAATTGGTTTTGGAATTAGTAATTCTAGAACATATCTTGATGCTACAAAAAATTCTAAAGGAGCAATTATAGGGTCTGCTTTCATTAAACACCTTGAAGATAAAGGAGTTGAAAGAATAGAGGATTTCATAAGTAAAATTCGTTGATTTTTATCTTACAAAAACTGGATTCTCAATATTCTTAGTTTCTTTTTCACTGAAAGAATAACCATTTAAATTAAAGTTTAGAATTCCATCTAAATCTTTAATTTCATTATCTATAACAAATCGAACCATCATACCCCTTGCTTTTTTAGCATAGAAAGAAATGATTTTTAAGGTTCCATTTTTAAAATCCTTGAATTGAGGCGTGATTATTTTTGAAGTTATTTTCTTTGAATCAATCACTGAAAAATATTCATTACTAGCAAGATTTAATAATAACTCAACATTTAAAAGTTCTTTGTTTAAATTCATTGTGATTTTTTCTTTCCAGAAATCATATAGATTATGAATTTTTCCAACACTAAATTTAGTCCCCATTTCTAATCTATATGGTTGAATTAAATCCAAAGGTTTTAACAAGCCATAAAGCCCAGAAAGTATAAGTAATTTTCCTTGAAGCACATTTATCTTGTCTTCTGAAATACTAAAGACGTCAATGCTGGAATAAACATCTCCATCAAAAGTATAAATTGCTGGTCTAGCATTTTCTTTATTAAAGGGAATAGTGAATTCTTGATTTCGACTCCAATTTAAATTTGAAAGTTTTTCGGAAATTTTCATTAAAAACGATAATTCCTTAGGTGATTTTTTCTTCAGTAAAGAATTAATGACGATTGCTTCTTCTAAAAATAATGGAATTGATGACTTATTATAAGTAGGTTTTTTTGAAAAATTTAAAGACTTAGCAGGCGAAATTATCATTTTCATATCACAAATGTAAAAAAAGCATAAATAATAACTAAATTAAATGTTTTTATGAACAGAGTATTTCTTCCATTTATCTATAACATTACTCATGTCCTTTGGTAATTCAGAATTAAATTCTAACCACTTATTACTTATAGGATGATTAAACCCTAGTGTTTTAGCGTGTAATGCTTGTCGAGGAAGAGTTTTAAAACAATTTTCAACAAACTGTTTATATTTTGTATAAGTAGTCCCTTTTAAAATTAAATTACCTCCATACCTCTCATCATTAAATAAAGTATGACCTATATGCTTCATATGAACCCTTATCTGATGTGTTCTTCCTGTTTCTAACTTACATGACAATAAAGTCACGTATCCTAATCTTTCAATAACTTCATAATTAGTTATAGCTTTTTTTCCTACTTCTTCATCTTCAAAAACCGTCATTTGCAGTCTATTTTTAGGATGTCTTGCAATATTACCAATTACTTTACCTCTGTTTTCTTTAACATCACCCCAAACCAATGCATTATATTCTCTCTTAGAAGTTTTATTGAAAAATTGTTTAGATAAATTTACCATAGCACTTTCAGTTTTTGCGACTACCAGTAAACCACTAGTGTCTTTATCTATTCTATGAATTAATCCAGGTCTATTATTGACGTTATTAGGTAGATTTTTAAAATGATACAATAACGCATTAACAAGTGTCCCAGAATAATTACCATGACCAGGATGAACAACCATTCCTGCTACTTTATTTAAAATTATTAAACTATCATCTTCATAAATTATATTTATTGGAATATTTTCAGGAATTAATATATTTTTATATGGAGGGTGAAAAAGCATGACTTTAATTTCGTCCCCCCCCTTCACTTTATAATTTGATTTAACTTTATTACCGTTTATAAAAACACTTCCATTTTTAACGGCTAATTGAATTTTATTTCTAGTTGCGTTTTCAATCCTATTCATTAAATATTTATCAATCCTAAGTGGTTCTTGTCCATTGTCAGCTTTAAATGAATAATGTTCATGAAGCTCATTTTCTAATAAGTTTTCATCTATATTATTTTTTTCCATTTCCTAAGATTAAATCAATAGAGGAATTTTTTGGGAGTAATATGCCCGGTTCTATTTTTTTACCACGATATTTTAATTCTAAAACCATATCTTTTCCAATATTATTTCTGTACGTTTTATTTCCAATAAAAAACCCAACTGCCTTAAGTCTAGTTTCGGCATTTCTTTTTGTAATCTGAATAACATTAGGCACGCTTAGCTTCCTGTAACCGATTGGGTTTAATGTTATATATATTTTTCTATTTTCTTTCACCAAGTCATTAAATTTAGGAATCTGCTCTATAACACTTAAGGGAGGATAGTTAGAATTATATTTTGCAGAATCTAAAACCTCATAACGAAGATTGCTTTGATCTAAGATTGTTTTCATTGCATCTATTGAAAGTGACTCTAAATTTGGAACTTTAATGTATTGATTATGATTAGTGAAATAACTAATAGCGCCTAGTATAGCTATGCATAATAGAATAAATATTATTATAGCTAAAAAGATTTGCTTAATAAAAACTCTACTGAATATAAATTTAATGAAATTCATTATTATTTTTATGATTGTAAAGATAATAAAAACCTCTTGTGCTTTTTAATAAAGGAAAAATATACATTTGCATTAATAGTATGTTAAATTATATCATATAAAATGAATATAGGTGTTGCTTGGGGAGGATATACTTCTGAAAAAATAATATCAAAAATGAGTGGTGAATTAGTCTATAATGTTTTAAAAATAAAACATAAGGTCTTATATAGTATTGAATTTACAGAAAACGAATGGATTGTAAATGATGGAAATGGATTTAAATCTAGTATTAATAAAAAGGATTTTTCTTTTTTTAAAAATAATATAAAAATTACTTTTGATTTAATTATAAACATGATTCACGGCGCTCCAGGAGAAAATGGAGAACTAGCTTCTTATCTGGAAAAACTAAAAATAGCACATACTAGCTGTGATAGTTTTTCAGCAGAACTAACATATAATAAAAAAAAATGTCTGAAAGCTGCCAAATCAATTGATATACCAATTGCTCAAAACTTAAAAATATCATTAAAAGAACCTTATGATCTAGAAAAAAAATTTTCTGAAATAGGCTTTCCTTGTTTTGTGAAACCAAATAATTCTGGTAGCAGCTTTGGGGTCTTTAAGGTTAATTCTTTTAAAGATTTAAAAACAGCAATTATAAAATCCTTACAAGAAGACGATGAAGTTTTAATAGAATCATATATTGAAGGGAGAGAGTTTTCGGTGGGAATAATGAATTGGAATGATCTTATTAAAGTTTTACCAATTACAGAAATAATTTCTGAAAATGATTTTTTTGATTATGAAGCTAAATACAAAGGTAAATCAAAAGAAATAACTCCTGCAATTATTTCTGATGATTGGAAAAGATCACTTCAAAATATGACGATAAAATTATATAAATATTTAAATCTAACCGGAATTTGTAGAGCAGAATTTATTATAAAAGATAATATTCCTTATTTTTTAGAAATAAATACTGTTCCAGGGATGACCGAAAAAAGTATAATACCTCAACAATTAAATTCTGCAGGAATTACATTAAATGAATTTTTCGAGAACCTTATTAGTGTCTCAATAAGAAAAAATAAATAAAATTATATAATGAAAAAAATTATTTTTCCAGGATCTTTTGATCCAATAACTAATGGACATTTAGATATTCTAAATAGAGCAATTCCTCTTTTTGATGAAATAATTATTGCTGTTGGTGTAAATCTAAATAAGTCTTATATGTTTACTCTAAAAGAAAGAATGAATTTTATTTCTTCTACTTTTTCTAATCAAAATAAAATAAAAATAACTTCTTATGATGGGTTAACTGTTGATTTTTGTAATAAAAATAAAATACCATTTATTTTAAGAGGCCTAAGGAATCCTGCTGACTTTGAATTTGAAAAAGCTATTACTCACGCTAATAGAACTATGTCTAATGTCGAGACTATATTTCTTTTAACCTCAGTTGATAGTTCATTCATAAGTAGTAGCATCGTAAGGGAAGTAATTAAAAACGGAGGAGATTATACCGTTTTTGTTCCTCCATCAGTTAAGATCTAGTATTTGAAACTGTTAAAATAATATTTTAATGTTCTCATAGGCATTTTCAAAAAGAGTGTTTAGCTCTTTTTTTTTTTTCCAAACAGCTTTTCTAATTCCTTCATTGATTTGAGGAGATAATTTTTCTTTAAAATCAGTTTCCATTAAATACCAAAAAGTTTTTTTTAATTTAAAAATCCCATTACTATTGAAAAAATGATAAGTCATTGGCAAGGTCTTAACTATTTTTAAATTTTTAACGCCTGTTTCTTCCTCAACTTCTCTTATTGCAGCATCACTTATTTTTTCGTTTTTCTCAACCTTTCCCTTAGGAAGGTCCCATTTATTATTCCTATAAATAAACAAATATTCTTGATTTGAGTTTAAAACTAACCCTCCAGCAGCTTGAACAAGAGGAAATTTTTTTAATAAATTACTCCATAGCTTATCCTCTTTTGGATGATATAGATAAACTGATTTAATTTTTTTGGACTTTATAGCTTTAATAATATTTTCTTTAGAGGTAAATTTTAAAAACAATAAAGGATTTTCTTCAGTTGGAGCGACAACTTTAGTTATTAAAAAAATAGGCTTTTGATTAAAAAATACTTTATACATTTGAGATATGATTTTAGACAAAAATATAGCGCTAGAAACTGCTACATTTCTTTTACAAATTAATGCAATTAAATTAAATTCCAAAAAACCCTTTAAATGGGCTAGCGGATGGAGGTCTCCTATTTATTGCGACAATAGACTAGCTCTTTCTTTTCCAAAAGTAAGAACTTTTATTGTAAATGAAATAGCTAATCAAGTTCGATCTTTATACGGTGCCAAAATCTCTATAGCTGGAGTTGCGACAGGAGCCATAGGAGTTGGAGCTCTGGTTGCTAATCAATTAAATGCCCCATTTTTATATGTTAGACCGGAACCTAAAAAACATGGACGTAAAAATCAAATTGAGGGCCTCTCGCCTAAAGACAAAAAAATAGTTGTAATTGAAGACTTAATAAGTACTGGAATGAGTAGCTTAAACGCAGTAAAAGCATTAAAAGATGAAGGAGCAAAAGTTTTAGGTATGTTTGCGATTTTTAATTATGGATTTGAAATTGCAAAATCAAATTTTGAGTCTATTTCATTAACTTTAAATTCACTTAGCGATTATGAAAATCTAATAAATGCTGCCGAAATTTTAAATCATATTCAATTTCAAGAAATTGAAACTTTAAAAAGCTGGAGGGAAAATCCGGCAGACTGGTAAATGTTAATTCATTAACTCTATTTCTTTAAGGTCATATTCTTCAATCTCTTTATCTTGATTTAATATCTTCAACCTACCTATTTCATTAATCCCTTTAATAAAACCTATAAAAATTTTATTTTTAGATTTAAATAAGCTTGATTCATCTTTTTTATATAAAAAAGATTCATATTCAAAGAAAATTTGTTCACTAGAAAATTTCTCAATATATTTAAATTTCTTTTGGATATTTTTAATTAAACATTTAAGAGCTTCATCTAAATCAATTGAAAACCCAGTAACTGAAAAAACAGAACAAGCATTTGGAGTTTTTTTAAAATTAATTTGATTTACATTTAGCCCTATTCCTATAATAGTTGAAGTTATAAATTCAGTTTTAAAAAAATTCTCAATAAGAATCCCGCTTATTTTTTTAGATGCTGACAAAATGTCGTTAGGCCATTTTATTTTTAATTCAGGAACTTTTAGTTCTTTTAAAGTTTCTATCAAAGCCAAAGAGATGATAGCGTTCATCAAAAAAGGGTTTTTAATTTTTAAATCTTTTAAAT
>Ga0114997_10001315_pt1 | contig 20704 bp, 18 predicted proteins | sample ArcticOcean_MG_C_2_FD_87045 | JGI IMG/M metagenome (GOLD analysis project Ga0114997, IMG submission 87045) | Marine microbial communities from western Arctic Ocean - ArcticOcean_MG_CB4_136 | ecosystem: Environmental > Aquatic > Marine > Oceanic | place: Arctic Ocean: Canada Basin | collected...
GTTATTTAATATAATAAATAACAAAAAAGAGAGAGATAAGTAAAAAAGAACAACAAGAACAACAAGAACAAAAAGAACAACAAGAACAACAAGAACAAAAAGAACAACATGTCTAGCGCAATGAAAGCACAGAACATTGATTTGAGCAAGGTTTCATTCTCTACACCAAAGACCCTTGACAATGGAGGAAAGATGATCTACCTTAACTACAATGGGGGTATTAATCCCCTCTATGTAGCTACCCCAGAAGGAGAACTTATTTGGGATCCCAACTATTTCGCTGATGACGGTAAGGAGGATGGGAATTCCAATTCGGGTAAGTTTTCAGTTACAATGTCTATCAAAAAGCAGCAAAAGGGTATGATGGAGTTCCATGATTCATTCGTTGCACTAGATGAATTCATTATGGCTGCAGCAAAGGAGAATTCGCAGGCATGGTTTAAGAAACCCAAGATTTCAGAAGACGCTATTCGTGAACTCTATACCCCACAAATCAAGATTTCAGTTGACTCTGAAACGGGTCTACCCAATGAATATCCCCCGAAGTTTACCTACAAGGTAGTGAGGCGCGATGGAAAGTTCCAAAACTTCAAGATTTATGATATGGATAAGAAAGTATTTGATGTTAACAAGACCACCGATGAACCAGTTGAATTCTCAAATGTTGTTATGAAGGGTGCCCTTGTCAAGGTTGTACTGAAGTGTAATGGTATTTGGGTTGCGAATGGTAAGTTTGGATGCACCTGGAGGGCAGAACAGATGCGGGTAAAGGTCCCTGAAGGTGGTCTCCGAGATTTCGCAATCCTTTCCGATTCAGATGAGGAAGATACAGAAGAAACGGTTGATGAGAAGCCTATCATGATTGAAGATTCAGATGAAGAAGTCGTTGAACCTGAACCTGAACCGGAAAAGAAGAAAACTCGTCGCGTGAAGGTAAAGAAGGATAGCGAAGAATGAGTTTAAATCATATAAATATTAAATGATTACTATGTAGATTAGGATTAGAATAATTAATTAAATATAAATAATTTTTTTTATGCTTATTGAGCTATTTGGCGTCGTTGGTGTAGGGGTTAGCATATCAGCCTTCCAAGCTGGTGTCCCGGGTTCGAGTCCCGGACGACGCATTTTTTTTTGGTGCTTTGGTCTAGTGGTATGATTCTACCTTTGGGTGGTAGAGGTCCCGGGTTCGATTCCCGGAAGCACCCTCTTTATTTTTTTTTAGTTCATTAGGGTGCCGCGGGGGGAGCCGCGGGGGGAGCCGCGGGAGGAGGAGTCGCCCTCGGCGTTGGAGGAAGAGCCTTGGCTCCACCGTGTATAACCAAGCGATGTATAATAAATAACATCAATACAAACATATGTTCGTTATTCGTTAAGAATACACAATACAAGATAAATGTTAAAAATACCATCATCACCGGGTTTGAGATAATCTTAACTAGTTCCCCTTCTAGATCTTCAATCGGATTTGACGGAAAATACGCGCTTATTGGGAAAAGCATCGCGACAAGTGAAATGATTAAAACTAAATTAATCATATTACTTGAATTTTTAAGGACATTAACAAAAGGAGATAGTTGTTTTACAAAGTACATTTATAATAGAATACATTTTTTTTTAAAAAAAATAAGTTATTGATGAACCACCAAATAATGAATAATATATAATGCTAAAGCCAACATTTTGACATCTCCGCTATAGAAGACACATAATACAAATATGCTCGCAATAGCCATAATCCACGGAACTTGCATTATTTCCTTGAGTTCCGATTCAACCTTTTCTTTAATGTCATATGGGATGAAATGCTTCACGGGGAATAAGAATAATATAACTAAACCGAGCATAACCATATTTATGGCTACCGAATTCCTTTTTAACATTTGAGTGACAGGGGTTAATACTTGATTCATTTTATATTATAGAATATATTTTTTTTTAATCAAAATCTAAAACAACCGATACATTTGTTTGGTTTAAACCCCTGGTTGCAGATTTTGATAATTCTTGTCTTTTCTTACGTTCTTTTGATATTTTCTTATGTTTTTTAATTTGTTGAAAGCTATTTGTCATATCTTCTTCTATAATACTGTAATTTTCAATAATATAATCAATTATCAAATTATCAATCGCCCACTTAAAAAAATTTAATTGTCCAATCGTCGTTTCAATACTTTTAGTTTCACCTTTTTCATCCGTATATTCAAAATTGATTCTATCCCGTCTACAAAAAGGATCAAATTTTTTCTTTGAATACGATTTTAATTGAGACTTATAAGAATGATATGTATTAAATAATTTAATATGTTCGTTTCCGTCCGATTTAAATGTTTTCTCCCCACACTCTTTATCCTTGAAAATAGAATAGTAAATATTGTATTTCTTTGAATAATTTGTTACAAACCAATCAATAATACGCAAGGACACTTTGTTATTGGTTTGAAGTATGATTTCCAATAAACGCTTCATATTTTTTCCTTTTATGTAATATCCTTTTAAAGACACCAATAAAATATTACTATCCATTTCATAATGTATGATTGATTTCCTTTAAATAATTTATTTATCAATCCAATAGATTCCCTGTAGATATGCATCTGCCAAATCATCTTTCTTTTTAGAATTAGTAAACAATGTTTTAAATTCTTCTACCTCTCCCTTAATCATGTAGTTGGTATATTCAACGCTCAAAAATTTATTTTGGGCATATTTTCCCTTCTTATTACATTCTATCGGAGGACCCGTATATACTTTTAATTTGTTCCGTGCATTTACCATATGTATATTTTCTATCAATGAGTTTTCATTCATAACACCTTCAACTACAAAAAATGTATAAATTATCATCTGAATACTTTTCATTGTTGGATTTTTTAAAGCGGGTTGATTTTCAATTAAAACATGCTTTATTTCTGTTAAGTTTAAGTCTCTTAATTTCTGTATACATAATTGTGATATTTTCAATATGTCGTAGTTTGTATTTAGTTTCTTCAGTTTTTTGAATTTCTTTGAATGCGCACTACAACAATAATTTTCAGGACAGTCATCCTTAATTAAATATGTTGATTGCTTTTCGCATTTTTTATTTAGATGAACATCACAAATTGGATCTTCATTTAAGTTAATGATACCCCATTGAATGATTTTTTTTTCAGGGGTTAATTCACAATAGGCCAAGTTTTTGATACCAACATCAAATGATAAATAATTCATAAGAATATATATTCTTGAATTTTTAAATAATTAAACAGAAAGATTACATTTCAGGGTTAAATATTTCTTTTATTCTTTGTAAATATACCAAATTATAAGTCAATACCATAAAGCTAAAAAGAACCAAAGGATAAATGTGATTGGTATATCTTAAATCAATAATTGGATCTAAAAACATATTCATAAGTGAGTCTTCTCTTTTCACATCACGTACCTTACATTCAATATAAGCAACTGAACATACTCTGTAATTTGTAGTTACTTTAAAGAAACAAAATAATAAGAGTAACAAATATACAATTGATACCTGGTTATTTAAAAAGAGTGAAACGACACCATAAAGTAAGTAGGTATAGACAAATATCAAATGGAGTAGCATTTATAATATTTAATTATAATATATTTATGAATATCAATCATTTGTTAATCTTTACACTATTATTATTATATATCAATTTTCGCAGTAATACATATGAAAACTTTACAGGTGAAGTGAACCAAGCAAGTTGTGTTGAAAGAATTCTTAATTATGAATGCTTGGACGAAGATAAAAAAAATAAATTAAATGAAGACTGTGACAGTTTTGAATTATATATATCTACCGGATTGGTCAATATAAGTTGTGATGATAAAACACTTTATGATACATTACTTTGTAATAAAATGTTATCAGAAGGTGCCTGCGAATGTTCCTATGGAAGAAAACAAATCGCCGGAATATGTAACGTTGACCCCATTAATATATCATGTCCAGCAGAACTACAAAGTAAGGATCTAGCCATAATAGAGAAAATAGAGGAACTCCAAACAGAATCACGTAAATGTGAAAATGTTGAACGTAAAGAAAAAGAACTACTTGACATCGCGGGTACGTTACGAACTTTAATGAAAGGCAATGGACTACTAAAAGGTAGTAATACAAAGAATTACATCGTAATACTTGTTGTCGTATGTGTTGTTATTGGGTTGATACTTTACATCAAAAAAAAATAGTATAAAGTATACGTATGAAAAGGGAATACCTTCATTATTTGTTGATATTCTTCATAATATACTTCCTATTATTTACAATTAAAGAAAAAAGGATAGAAGGGATAGAGAATAACGCCGCCATTTCAGATAAAAATGAAAGAATAACAGGAACTCTCTTTTTTAATGCAGATATAATTCAATCTGCTGGTATTGAGGGGTCGGTTAAAAGAAAAAAGTTTAGACAAGATTTCAAAGATGATTTAATTAATCTGTTAAATAAAGACACAAACATAATTTTGTTAAATGATCAAATAAAAATTAAAAAAATATACTATGGTTCTATTATCATAGATTTTGAAATATATCCAGATTCTTCGGGTAATTCTATTGAAAAAGATTATCTAGTAAAGCTTCTGACAGGGAAAAAGTTTTTTCCAACTATCAAACTACATACTACCGAAAGTGTCAAAGATGTTATGACAACTTCTTGGCCATTATGGTTTTTTTAATGTCCGTATTTATCTTTCATTTATATTCCAATTTTTAAAAAATAATATAATATTAATATTATATTAATATTATAATGTCCGGACATTGTAAACCGCCCGCATGCTCAAATAAAAATTATACCCAGTGCAATATAAGTTTTAATGCAGAACAACCCTCATGTAGAATTGGAGACGGGGGGATTGATAACACAGCGTCCACGGCATCCGCGGTTTGCCAAAAGATACCAGGTAGTCCCCTGAATTATAGAAAAACAACCGAACAATGCAATGTTGGGAGCGCGAAGCAAACTTCATGTGAAGATATCAGTGGATGTGTTTGGGATTATAATCCTACTTCTGAACCCTTAATACGAATGTGTATCCCGGTCCCGGGACCGGGATCGGGCGAGACATTCACATGTACTGGAGAATTCGCAAAAACAACCCGCAACACTCATCCGCAAGTCCGCCAAAGGTATAGTTTACTATCCAAAGATACATTTGGATGCGATAAAGATAAGTGTAAGCGAGACCCTAATACGGGTGTGCGTATTGAGGCGGCGTGTAAGGGTATAAGTCCAGGTAGTGACACCTCTTGTAGTAGTAAAAATGACCAGGTAACATGTGACATAGATCCATTATGTATCTGGGAATCAAATGACGAAGCACATTGTGGATATAAAAGAAGTGTTGAAACATATTTACATGATCATAGTATGAAATCAGCTGAACAACAACCCGTTCTAACAGGTACTCCACCAACCGACCCATGTTTACGTATTAAAAATCCTGGGAGAGAAACATGTGAAAATGAAGGATGTATATGGGATATTTATGGAGATAGGGTCGCCATGAATGACTCTAATACCTCGGAAACCGATAAAGTCGCTTGCAATCAAATTACGGGATTGGCGGCGTGGACGAATAATGTTGTTGTCACACAGAGGAGTCAATGCGAAGCAAACAGCCTCAACTGTACGTATACGCCGGCCGTAACGGGGAATGCACCCACTGCGGCGGCGTGTAATCCTACACCGAATAAAGATTATTATGATAAAAATACATCCGGATTATGTGTATTCCCAAAAACCAGCTCTTGTATGGGGCATTTTTGTAATAGACATAGTAAAGGGGTGAATGCTGGTGCTGATGATTATTGGGAACTACCAGATGGAAAATGTACAGTAGTGACTGCTACTGCCACTGCTACTGCCACTGCTACTGGTGGTGCTACTGCTGATAACGAGAGTTGCCAAAGCACGGGAAAAGAAATTGTGAAAGAAAGGACACCTGGATTAATTAATTTCTTACCTACTACTAGTTTTTCTAATCATTTAGCAAGACCATTCGGTCTTCCATCCAGCTCGTTGGGAAAGATAAATGATGTTAACCGTTTACTTGGTGAAAGATATAACACGATTGCGAAAAGTACCGCGGTCAATAAAAACTCAAAACTATTAAACGTATTTGATGATATCTACCATGATAATTGTGAATTTAATCTGACATATCCTACCATGGGTGATGTTACCGCCTCTGGAGGGACATATGATGTCTCCGCCGCCTTAGAGAGGGGTAAGAAGTATGAAAATAGAAAGAATGAATACGATGAAGGTTCGGACAAGTGTAGAGGGGGTGGGGCGTTAGATGGAAAATGTACATCTGAATTCTTCCATAAAAAGCGTGGTGACAGTGGTTTGTTCGCAGCAAATGATGCCCGCGTAATTGATGGAAGCAAAAGATGTACATCAAATAATTTTGTTCAATCTGATAGGGGAGAAACATATACGAATATTAAGGAACGTACAAAATTTGAACCTGTTCTACGTTTGGATACTATTACGGTTGATCCTAATATCACGGCACCCGCGTATCAGATCAATGGCGGCGGCACACTCCATCCAAGCAAACCGAGTAAAAGTATAAGGTTTAAGGTCGCTAATGGTATAATAAACGACTATAATATTAGTGGCTTAAAGGGACAGACGGTGAAGATATATGATAAACAAGCGACCTGTACGGGTACTGATAGCACCACCCAGTCTGACTGCGCGCTCAACGCAGCCTGGACGGGCGGCGACCAGACTGCTAGTACCTGTGTGGCGGCAGGCTGCACGTACCTTCCCTATGTCCCGGGCAGCTGCACCTTATCACCAATTGGGGATCAAGTGAAATTAACTGTGACTGATGTGGATACGGAATCTATCACGTTAACAGACGTTGAAGGTACAACTGGAGATGCAGAGTTCATGAACAGCGCCACCCCCATCCAACAGACCAGCACTGGCAATGATCTCGTGACAGGCTGCGAATTACGGCTTTCTAATACAGTTAATAAAAGATTATATGATCAAAAAATCGTTGAGGGGGGGGACAAACGCTGTAAGGGTGATAACCTAACGTACACAGCTACTGAATTTGGAAGTTATAATACCGAAGTGCAGCGGCGAATAGATGCGGCGGTAGCGGGAACGCCGCTGACGCGAACCGCTGCGGAGGATGCGGCCGTCCAGGCGGCAACGACTTACTTTAGAGGTTTCACCCCCCCCATAGATCTGTCTAATCGGCCGGCGGCGCCAACGGCGCCGGCGTTGGTGGAGGGCGCCACCGCACCTGTTTGGACAATGCATGACAATGTGTTAAAGGTCAAATATGATTGTAACACAACCAACTGTCGTATTGAGCCGGATGCAACCGGAGGAGGATATTGTAGGCCGAAACTTAAATTACCAACCGATACAGATGGAGTTCTCACGATAACCAATGATCAAAAATATGAAAGGGCATCAAAAAACGTAGACTGTCGGAATAAATTTTTTGAAATTGTGAATAAGTTGGAAGTATATGTATCGTCACTTGATTCTTTGATGACAGGAACTGTCATCACCTCTGCAACCGACGGTTATGAACCATACAATGGTAGTACTGGTGGCCAAAAATATTATCCGAACACAAAAAAAGGAGTAAACCGTCTAATAGAACATATTGGTGAACAAATACATGCAGATACAGTAACGGGGGAAGACAGCTTGATAAAAGATTCATTAACTGCTCTATTCGGGGATGATGTCGTTATTTCGGGGTCGTCCGCTGCTGTGGGGCATTGTACCCGCGGTGCAGGCACCGGGTCGGTTGAACGGTGGAGTATAACTTCCCCAAAAACGTGTAGTCGGCGCTCTGGTGGTGCCGATGCGCCGTCTGGCGCATACGCCGGGAGACCCGTGATGGAAAATACGCTGGTCTTAATTGGCTCCAACGAGAACCCTTGGATAGAAATTCCGAACATAAGGCAAGAGCTCCTTGACGGCCCAGACGGCGCTTTAACGAGGCAATGTGAATCGGTATCAATATATGGCATGCCTGAAGATAAAGCCGGAGAATATTGTCGTAATTTTAAGACAGATAAAGAATACGGTACAGAGAAAAAGCCATTGCCGTGGCAGGGCAGCGCCCAAAGCGCAGCAGGTGGCTTGGTTGCTGGTGGTGATTTTGGTGCTGGTGGCGACAGGCTGTGGCTTTTAGCCGACCCCGCGGCCGCGGTTCCGCAAGGTATCGGAGGGCCAGCGGGCGGGTATGCCTGGACGACGGGTGTGCTTCCACAGAACTGGTCATTGCCAAACGTCACGGAACAGCCTGAGCACCAAGGGATATTTGACGGCTCCTTTTCAATAAGTGTGCCGCCTGTGGGCTCCATTGAAACAAGTATCTGCGAGTACAACCCACCTTCAGCAAAGAGTGTACCCAGCACCCCTGTCAGCCCTAGTTGCCCCGACTCTTGTACACCTGGAACCGTAAGAACATCTGAAGAAATTTGCGTGCCCGCCCCAACGTGCACAGGTACCTTGGAAATCCCTTCCTTGGAACGCCCTGTGTGCGGTTGGACAGATTGCGATAAAGGTTTAAACCCGTATGCCGCCGGCGAATCGCAATGCACCGGAAACGGTACGGCGGTGACCAATAGCTCCATGCTCAAGTCAAGCTGTCCAGAGGGGTGTAAATACACAGGTCCCGGAGTGTTGACACAGCCCACGTGCGCGCCGTATGGCCCCGAAGAGGGCTCAACGACCACAGACTGCTCATTATTGATAGAGTTTGATTCTGACTTGACTGACGACGAGGTGAACGCTGCAGGCGCCAAATGCACTGCGCTCCCGGGATGCGATTTTCAAGTGCCTCTGGCACGTGCGTCATGCACATCAGGACCGTGTGCTGGAGGTTGTAAAAAAATGCTTAATGCCCCATGTCGCCGTAAGGGTGGTATATTGAACGACGATGATACTATCAGAGAAAACGCCGAAAACTATATATTAACTTTGTCAACTAAACACATTCGGGGACTAATTGGAGATAAAGAATACAGTTACAGTGTTGCTAGGTATTTTGCGAGTTTGACAAAATACGGGGAGAAAGACAGTGTCTGTCGGGATCTGACTACCGCCCTATGTACGGCTTCTGTTGTGTGTACGTTGGATGGAAATAATACGTGTATTCCTGAAAATGAATGTGTTTATAATCCATTCTCCCACGAATATGTACAATATGATCACACCAATACGGAAAACCAAGAATATTTTCAATATCTATCTGAAGTACTACCTGTGAGTAATGAGGTCGTCCCTGCCGCTATCACTGGAGATCAAATTTATCACTTTTTAGGAACTGGAGATAGTGAAAATATTGATGTCAAATTGAAAGTAAAAGATATGATTTATCAAAAAGGTAATGCTATTGTATCACTTCAATTATACAACAGTGGTGGAACTACAGAAATAAGTAGTGGCTATTCCGTTACTAGTGAATATAATAGTACAAAGACACTATTTTCCGAAACCCCCTCTGGCGGAACATCAGACATCAACAAGCCACACACATATACCCCTGCAAATGATATAGATGGAACATTCAAGAATTTATTCAGCGAGCTGGGGAACAAAGTTGTTGATGGCACACAAAAAAAGTATGTGGGTGGTATTCTAGAATTTGAAATTGAGGGAGTTGAACCGGGCTGTTTTGACTATGAACGTAGAGTTGAATGGGGGGAAAAATGTCCTACGAAAAACATCCTACTAACTTCAGAAGATAATAATGATGTATATACCCCATCACCATCGGAGAACAGTACTGAAGGCGGTCCCTCTGGCGTCCCTACTAGCATCGTCGGAATATGGAAAGTTAAAGAAGTTAGATTTAAAGATGTACCAATTGAAATTTATTTCAATGGGGATATAGATGGATTGTTTAAGGTAAATGATTTAATTGATATTCATTCCACTACTCTTCCTTTAAACATATTTAATGACGAAAAGAAGTACGGAACCAGAACATATCAACGGATAAGTCGTGTTGATATTTTAAAGAATACTATCACCGTTGAAAATGCGACCCGCCGGGGCCCATATTTTATAAGGCGTGCAGAATTGGAAAAAATTCATTATGGTGACACCCGCTCTTGTATAAACGAAGTGTCAGATGGAATTGTACCTGATGATATAGATTTAAATTATAGTTGTGATTTTAAAGATTTATATAAACATTGTAGTGAAAAAGATAATAATCAGACAGCATGTAATGGAGGAGATGGACTATGTCAATATAGTGATGGATGTGTATCTCAAGCCGAGACTGGTACTGACGATCTGAATGGCTGGATGCCTAAATGTGAGAGGAATGCTACTGATGTTTGTGTAAAATCAGCAGTTGAAGAACAATGTTACGCTGTGCCTGTGACGGAGGCCGAGCGATACACTTGTACCCCGGCAAACCACGTCGGCTTCATCTGGGGTGCCGACGCAACCGCGTGTGCCGGCGTCACAGGCACGGCCCTGAATGACAGCTCGGCTTGCGATGAGGTGATGTCGCTCAGACACGGTGCCAACGTCCCGGCCTGCAAGTACACGGACAAAGAGGTTGAAAATCCAACAAGGTGTACTCTCATTCCCTCCGCCGACGTCGCCGATGCGACTTGTACCGAGACCGCCCCCACGACTGTGGCAGCCGACGCAACCGCGTGTGCCTCCGTCACAGGCACGGCCCTGACTAACACGGCATGTGATGCGGTTCAGCTGGCCGGCACCAGCGACGGCACATCCCCGGCCTGCACGTATACTCCTGCGATCACCCTCAATCCCGGTAGTTGTGATTTCCTGGACCCGACAATGAGGGATGCGGTGGACGCCTCCAATACGACGTACGACCCAAACGCCTGTTCCTCAGCCATCGACACCACTACCGCTGCCGCTGACCAGAAGCTCGCATGTGAAGCCGTCCGGGATATCAACTCGGCGAGGGTCTGCGGGTACACTCCTGCTGGGCAAGGAACACAACGGAATGCCCAGTGTATTCGTTCCCCTGGTTCCTCTGGATTATGTCATGTTGTCCCAGCAGCTACCGTGGCGAATACAGAAATCAAGGGTGCGTGTGCGCCTGAGGAAAATCCAAATAGATGTTTCCCTAAATTCAGAAACTTACCCCATAAAGAGAGTGTTATCTGGAACTCTGGTAGATCCTCTGGCCCTCTAGAAAATTTCAAATGTAATGAAGTCTATCAGGATTACCATGGACCACTTGAAAGGACCAAGTGTCGTACGATTAGGCCTGAAACGCCGGCGACGTCGGGGACTATCCTAAAATATGAAAATATGTTATCTAACAATCCTTCATCAAGTATTAACTACGCGAATCAAACATATTCGCTGCCTGTAGGTGAGTTCAGTGATTTGGATGGTATTGAAGAAGATTATCTCAAAGGATGGAGGGTAACATATTTAGCTCCCCGTACGGGTGGGGTTACGGAGAAAGAAGGAATGATTATAAACAACGTACTGCGCACGCACACTGATAATAGTAAATATCAGGATATCAAAATTCAGAAACCGGACGAAAACATAGAGGATACAACTGGTATATATATACTTTCCGTAAGGGTACCTGAACTATCTATTTCCGATATTAATGTGAAGATATTCGCACGAAAGGGTATCTCGGTTAAGGGTTGTTATGATGACATAAGTGATGCCCTTGATCCCTTAATCACAACCGCAACTGCATGTCCGACTGGGAAGACTTGGAAATACTTACCTTTCAAATGTTATGATTCTAATGGAACTGACATAACCGCCGCGGACGAGACGGCATGTACGGGTACGGTTGGGCATACTTGGGAACCAGATAGACACGGTCTAATCAATTCAACCACCAAAAAAGAATGTGATTATAATAATGGTACATGGGATAATGATATGTGTGACCTCGCCTCGGTGGCAGAGACGAAGACTGGAAAAATAAGAACTGTAGATCTTTGTGAAAGAACCGGATTTAGATTTGATAAAAAAAGTAATGTTTGCTACAAGGAGACAACTACGCAAGGTTCAACGGGACAGACGCTTTATTGTGGTACCAAAGTAAGTAGAGACGCAACTACAGGCGAAAAAACGGTTTGGGATTCCGATCCCGATCAATCAAAGAAACATCCATGTGGTGTTTGTAAGTTTGAAAAAGACATCATCTCCTCCTCCTCGGAACCGATACAAAAATGCTCTGCCTTACCTCGTTCAGAATGCACTAGTAAATTAAGTGAAACATCTTGTAATGCTTCAAAATCGTGTGAATATTATCGCGATAATATGGATGTTCAAACCGTAGAAAAGTCTAATGGGGAGAACGTGGCTGTGAGTAATAAACAATTTAGGTGCATTCAAGGCGCAATCCAAGACCAACCGGATTGTGCTAGTATAACGAGGCTCGCGCTATGTGAGGGAACCGACGAGAAGACTGGGTGTGATTGGACATGTCCATTAATTACACGCACAGGTACGGGTTATATAGCGCATGTTTCATCTGATACAGGTATGGTAACCCTCGCAACTACGAATTTGAATGAAATAGCTGGAACAGGTCGCCCTAAGTATTATTCTGCATCAGATATATCTCTATCGTGCGACGATGGATGGGAACATGCGGTTACTGGCCAAGAACCAAGCGCTGTATGTGTCAAAAATACAGATGACGACACATATGCAAACCACAAGGGAATCATGGCATTTTCTGGTTGTGTGAAATCTTTGAAATGTAAAAATCCAGAATACCGTCCAGATGATTTAGGTAACTTGACGAGTGATAATATTCCCGCTAGTTTTAAAACAAATGGTGATTTAGATCTGAAAAAGTCTCCAGATAATGAAGGAAACTTTCAATGTCCTGAACCAACTGTATTGAAAAGTTCCCCTGAAAATAAAGATGGATGGGATGAAGCAAGCTGTTGTGAGAGTGTTGGTCTATGTAGCGGCAATACGAACCCTACCAATGACCTTATATGTCCAAGTGGTCAAGCAATTAAAATGATGTACTATGAAAATAACGATATATTATTAGCCGTAAAAGGTGATAGTGTCGCGGAATGCTGTGAAGCAGCTGGAGAACCAACTGTATCAATTCCTTTAGATGCTGATTATGATACACTTATAGGGTACAAAGGTTCATCTGTAAGTGAAGAATTTAAAAGTAATTTTATATCAGATTTAGTTTCAATTATAAATTCGTCCCCACATACGGGAACTACGTCATTTGATGCCTCATTGATTGAAATCTTGGGCATTGAAAAAGGTTCAATTATCGTTCATTTCAAAATAAAAAGAAATTCACTTGGAGAAGTGATACTTCAAGAACAACTCACTAAAACATTCGCAACCGGTACGGCATTCCCAAGGTTGAATTCTGTCGTAAAGGGGGATCTCTATTTTGGTAAGAAACTGGAGGAATGTATCTATCAAAACGAAGAACTCAAAATATGTATTACACCTGAATCGGGTAAAGTGATTTTAGCGGCAATTATTTGTTTTATATGTATTTTTGTCACAATTGTTACAATGGCGGTACTATCTTAAAATAACTTATCTAGTCAAGTCTTGGAAGTATGAGTCTAAATTATTGGACTCAATCGGATTAATACCTCCACTCCCAGTTGGTCCCCCGGTCCAAGTTTCTATCTGATCAATTGGGGTTGAAACAGAGGGCATTGTTGGAGGTGTTGATAGAGTCGTTTGTAATGCTCCATCTTGATCACCTCTCATCCCAAAAATACTCGTATCAACTTCTTTTTTAACAATTGGGGTACCTGGGAGAATATTCACTCCTGATGAAGGACCATAGATACCTTTATTTGCCTTTTCAAATAATTCAATAGGATTTACTTCTTTTGGGGCATTTTGGTGTGCGATTGAAACATATGCAAAGATAAATGTATTTTTCAAGATAATATAAATAATTGGAAACATCAAATATATCCACGCTAGATTCATTTGATCATATTGACACAAACCATAAATAATAACACCCAAGACGATTGTTAATTGAACTTCACTCCAAGAATAAAGGTTATATAAATTTTCCATCCTTTGATTTTTAAATTTTTTCAATGTATCCCGGGTAATAAATAACGAAATACCCGAAACAATTACATAGACAATAAATATTATAACCGGTGAACATAGTTTTATAGAGGTTAAACTTAAATCGGAGAAATCCATAGTATATTTATATAATAAACTATATTTTTTTTTTACTTATATAAAAATAACTCGGGATATTATACTAAATGGGAATACCTTCATATTACAAGAATATCATTCAAAATTACCCCGAAATAATCATACCATGTGAAGAGTTTGATCATTTCCCTGATCATTTATTTCTGGATTTGAACTGTGCAATTCATCCGTGTTGCGCAAATAAAACGGATGAAAATGAAATGTATGAGGCTATTTTTGAAAAAATAGAGGAGTGTATTCAAATTACAAATGTTCAAAAACTTATCTATATCGCGATTGATGGACCAGCGCCAAGGACAAAAATGGAACAACAAAGACAAAGAAGACTGAAATCTTCTCATGAAAATAAAATATGGGATACAAATCAAATTACGCCTGGGACCCCCTTCATGGATCATTTGAGCGAATACTTACACCAAAGATGTAAAGAGTTAAATGTTCAATGGATCATTTCAGATTCAAATGAACCGGGTGAAGGGGAGCATAAAATAATGCACTATATGGATACTTTATCCGTAGACACTCTCAATATTGTCTATGGATTGGATGCAGATCTTCTTATGCTTTCAATGATACGGAAACATAATGTTTATTTATTAAGGGAACGTACGGCATTTAATATTGAAAACTTGGAAACACCCTACGTTTTTTGCGATATTCCGTGTCTTAAAAAATCATTACTATCCACTCTTCAAAAAGAGTCAATCCATATTTCAAATGAAACACTTCTTAATGATTATCTATTGATGTGTTTTTTGATAGGTAATGATTTTATTATTAATACACCAAGTATCAATATCAGGTATAAAGGGTTAGAACATCTGTTAGATATTTATCATACATTACAGGAAGAATATTTCGGACGCTTTTTTTTAATAGATGAAAATGCAAAAATCAATCTACATTATTTTAAAGTATATATTAAGAAATTATCATTAAAGGAAAGAGGTAAGATCAATGATACATTAATGATCCGTAACAATCAACAGAAAAAATATCAGAGAATGTATCGGAAGATTTATGATAAATACAAACCTGAAAAAGTAGAAGATGTAACATTTGAAAAGATGAGTGATCTGGATGAAGATACTTTTAAAGAATTTCAAAATCATTCCCCCGTACTCCTCCGAGAAAATGAAAATGAAATATTTAAATCAAAAAGAAACTATTATATGTATCATTTTTATGATACATTTAACAGTAATCCAAGCTATGATATGGTATTAGATACAGATAAAAAAAAACTATGCGAAGAATATATACGGTCAATTGTATGGACCACCGAATATTATTTTGAGAAATGTAAAAATTGGAAATGGTATTACCCGTACCATTTTACACCGTTGCTAGTAGATCTTTCCGAATATCTAGATCAACTAGATACTCTTGATATCATTAATACAGAGGAAACACCTCATACACCGGAAGAACAATTGAAAATAGTCTTACCATTCCAAGAGGATACTTATCTATACCCTCTGAAAACCCCTCTTCACGGTGTTTTTAAAAGGTATTATTGGGAATGTCACCCTATTATGCCCCATTAGACATTTATCTTTCAAACTTAACTGGTTTCAACCATTCTACGATGTCTTCATCTTTATCAAGGGTATGTAATTTATGTTGTTCTAGGATCGGGTCAATCCACACCTTTTCTCCATTGATCGTTTTGATATAAAGATTGAAGACAGCTGAATTAAAGTGAGTTTTGAAAAGAGATTGATAAAAGTGGAGTTCTTTCATAACCGAAAGAAACCGATTACAATCAATAATATCTTGTTTTGCATTGTCTTTATTTCCCGTTAGGTTGCGGATCAGAAAAGGTGTAGTTTTAACCATTTTTACATTTCAATATAATAACAGCTTCAAATTTGAAAATTAGTTTACCCAATACTATTAAATCAACGAAAGAAGGAATATAACAAGAGTAATCATGTCTTTCTCTGACTCGGTAAACTTCTTGATACAGAATGATTGGGGTGACCGATTCGTAATTCATTCTCGTGAACTTGGGGTAAAGAAGTGTAATCTCTACGAGGGGGGGAAGTGGTCCGATGTAGCGATCAATGGAGTCCCCCTTGACCATACTATGGAGTGGCAAGATCACATTGAATATCTCAATTATTGCAGCGAACTATGTGAAGGAACCGGGGGATACGATGTATATGTCAACGAAAAGAAAGTGGATGAATCAATCAGAGAATCATCAACTTATCATGAAAAAGTAAAGGGTTTGGGGAAGTCAAATGAAAAGGGTTCGGGTGAAGGAAAGGATATCTTCTTTCGGAGGAGGAAAATCCCGAAAGCAAGGAAAAAGAACTATCCGGTGAAACCGATCCGCGATTACAACCGCGTAATCAATGATACTATTTCTCAAGAGTATAACGATGAAATGAATATCCAGGTATACACCGATCATTTTTCATATGATCCATCATGGGGTACTGTCGGAGCATAACTCAACCTTAAATGTGATAGTAAAGAAGACTAACTCTTCTACATTTTTTTATAGTATAATAGTATAATCTATAATGAAAGTTAATTATTGTTTTATAGGCGTAATACTGCTATTTTCGGGGTTTTATATGAGTTTCCTTGACAAGAATACGGACCACTTCCAAAGGTTTAATGACTTACTAGATTCAGATCAAAAAGAAAAATATGAATCCATTGTAAAGGAGAGATTTTATATATATATCGCTGGTACTATCCTTGGATTAGGCTTGTCCTATTATTATTATTATATGAATAAAAATGATAATAATATATTCTGTAAAACACTTGTGATCGCCCCAATCGTAAAGTTGATGTTTTATTATTTTTATCCAAAGAGCCCATTGATGTTATATTCTCTAAGAACGAAAGAACAAACCGATGCATGGGCTGATATCTATACAGAAATGAAACATCGGTGGATTATGTCTTTTGTATTTGGTCTCTTCTCATATGTATTCTTAACATTAGCGTTGATCAAATGATAATATATTTCCCGAAAATTCAGGTTTTCCATTAATCAATGATGTATATAAAGTTTGTAATTTTGTTTTTTGTGTTTGATTTCCTTCCTCATAACATTGTTCAACCAGTTTATTGACTCCTTCAACAATTTGATTTGGTAGTTCGTCTCCATTCCAGGTTGCCCAATTATTTAAATATTGGTCTGTCAAAGAAATTTCCGGAATAGATTCACATTTTAATTCATTATTTGTGGATGTAATTAAACCTTGTCTTTGTTTTTCTTTGTATAATGCCCACGCTCCAATACACATACAGTGATTATTACCTGTTCTTTCACCAGACCAATCACTCTGTCCTGTATGGGTGGAAAAGTCATGTGTTTCTTGATTTACACCGAAGCATATTTGATGAACACCACCTCCCATTTCACTACAATAACCTTCCGTGTCCCACGATCCACGTGCATCAGTTGACCCACTTGTACGGCATTCATGTAAAGGTTCTCCATATATATTCAGTAACGTATCGTGTAATGGCTCAATATTATCCATTGGTTCTTCAACAGCCTGGTTACAATTAAACCTAGGTGGGGGTGGAGGAACTGAAGTATTACCGACCAAACTAAGTAGGACAAAAATATCACCCATTCCACCTTGAAGTTCGTTTGGATCCTGACAAATCCTGGGGGTACAGAATTGATCCGAGTCAATTACATGAGTAGTTGATTCATACGGTACGGGTTGTTCGGTCATCTCATTATTCCCGTATAATACAGCTATGATTAACCGCCCGGAAGAAGTTCGGATACCATTTTGTGTTATACCGTTTTGACATGTAAATGAATTTACTTGTGGAGGAATATTAGCTTCATTTGAACATGGGTCGTCAATTGTGATTACATGGTGTTGATAAGGGCCGTCTGATAGTTGTACGGTGTGTTGTTCTACTTTTGCATATCTCATTAAATCGCATGGACATGGCGTACAGCAACGATAATATTTACCGAACCATTCTTGTCCGCTTAAATCTTCTAACATAATGTGACTGGAGATGTTACCACCCATACGATTTGGTGACACAGGTGAGCCACTCACACCACAATAAAACTGATTGTATAAGATGAAATTATCTTTGTCTAAATTCATTGTATTGACAAGATATTCGTAAAATTGCGGTCCTCCTGAATTACGTCCCCCGGTTGGAAATATCACTCTAAAATGTTCATCTATGAAACGGTCAAATAAATCTTGCTTTTCAACGACTGTGAACCCTTCAACCGTATTACCTTTAAACATTAAATATAAGAGAAAAAGAATAATTATAATTTGACATAACTGTACTGTTTTTTGATTCATTTATCTATTATCATAGATATAATTATCATAGATATAATTATCTACCAAAAATTCAATTGGATAGTTTCCTTTTTCCAAAATCATTTGATGGATTTCTTTGATATCATATCCCTTTTTTAATAAGTTTTCACGAACATATAAAAATGCTTTCTCCCCAATTTTGTAGGTTATCGCCTGTCCAGGATTATTCATATAACGCAGAATGGCTTTCTCAATCCCTTCGTCGGTGTCTATTTTGTGTTTTTTCATTAATGCGAAACATTTTTCATATGACCATCCAAAATAATGAATACCCGTATCTAGTATTAATCTCATTGAACGCAATATTTCATAGTTAAGTTTGAAATAATATTCATAATCATCTTGATAATCTCCTAAATTTTCACAGTATAGAGCCCATCCTTCCGAAAAACCGGTGTCTCCTAATTTGAGATAATCTGGTTTTGCTGATCTATTTTCATGGGTTATTTGTAAATGGTGGCCAGGTATCCCTTCGTGTAAACTTAATACATATAATTCGTGTTTATTAACATCTTCTGGTTTGGAAGTATTGATATAAAACGTTCCTTTTTTTTTATCCTTCAAATCGGCAGGGATGTAGTATGCATACATATGGTTACTCTCCAATGGTACTTTCTTGATTGAATATAAATCTTTATCCAGTATCTCACCATGAAAATATTTTGGGTATGTTTCCTTTTGAAGTTTTGTCCGAATCTTTTTCAGAGAATCTATGATCTCTTTTTCGGTAGAAAATGTTCCTTTTTTCACACTTTCATCTATATCTTCTACCTTCAACACCTTTTCAAGACGTTTTTTCTCTTTTGTTAAACGTTTTAATTCTTTCCAACCTAAATCGTAGACTTGTTTCGGTTCAATGGATGAAAAAGTATTGTATTGAATCATTTTCTTATATGCATCTTTACCACCACGATAAGAACATAATCCAATTTTGTCTTTCTGTGTGGAAGGATAATATTCATTCAACAAAAAGGTGAATAGTTTATTTAAATTATTCACTAAATATTTTTCAACGGTTTTATCCCATTCTTTAGGTTTATTCTTTGCCTTATTATCATAAGCCTTGTTTTTTAATATATCACCTATTATTTGAATCATTTCTGAAACGGTCCTCTGGGGAAGACATACTTTTTCATCCATACCATTTCTCATTTTTAATAATATTTCATTTGTAATCGTGTTTAATGATTTCAAACGTTTCATAAAATCCAAATAATCTTTTCTCTTGTCAAATACATAACTACCACTACCACTACACTCGGTAACGTATTCGGTCAATATATTATCATTAATGTTGATGGGCATATACATATATATTTCGTATTCTGTTTCCATATGGATATTATAGTTTATATCCCGTAATAATATTTTATCATAGATAGTAAGGTCTTCTTTTTTCTTCTCTTTTAAAATTTTCAAGTATTTTAAATCTATATGATGCATTCTATTGTAATGTTTTTCAGAGTAGGTATCCGGTTGATACCCTTTTTTTGGAAGATACTCTTTAAACAAAAAAAAATCATTCATTGTTGGATCTACTTTTATCATTTCATGTAGATACTGATCGCATAATTCCATATCAATATATTATAAGTAAATATTATAAGTAAATATTATATATCATCCAAATCAATTTCGGTATCCTCATCACTGCTATCATCGGGTATATCCATATCCATTGTAAATTCAATACCACCATCTATCTCTTCGCAAAACTCATTATTTTCCCCCGTATTCACAAACTCTGGAATATGTTTTCCACTTTTTAGTTGATGAACTTGATTATCATCATAGGAATCAATAATATCACATTTACTATCTTGGAAATCACGGAGAGAAACCAACACAATATCTTTCATATTGACAAATTTACGTTTTCTCATCGCCCCACAAATAATAGCCAATCTGTCTTTCCCATCAAAACACTTTACATCAAACCGACCATTTCCTTTTAGCGCTGTAATTTGTGCATATTCTTGACCCTCTTCTTTCAAACGCAATGCCTTTGTTGCATATCCATCTTTCTTTCCTCGCTTATGTTTCTTCCCACCTTTTTGATTACCGCGACCCATTTATTAATAGTATTAATTAAATAAAGATATTAAATATCAAATTTGAATTTATTATTTTTTAATAGTAATTAAATAAAAAA
>Ga0114997_10001317_pt1 | contig 20694 bp, 24 predicted proteins | sample ArcticOcean_MG_C_2_FD_87045 | JGI IMG/M metagenome (GOLD analysis project Ga0114997, IMG submission 87045) | Marine microbial communities from western Arctic Ocean - ArcticOcean_MG_CB4_136 | ecosystem: Environmental > Aquatic > Marine > Oceanic | place: Arctic Ocean: Canada Basin | collected...
CAGTTTATTTAAACACGCTATCCCGTAACAAAGAGTTTTTCCTGTTCCTGTTTGAGCTGTTCCTAAAACATCTTTTCCAAGAAGAGCTGGTGGTATAGCTTGAGCTTGAATTGGGGTGGGTATCTTAAATTGCATTCTAGTTATTGATTGCATTAAAGATTCTTCCAAGTTTAATTCTGAAAAATTGTTCATATTAATATTTATATAAATTTTTATAATTATAAATAAATGTAATTTAATTTTTTATTTCATTCTGATATATTTTATTATCTATTGTTTGGTTGCGGGGAGAGGATTTGAACCTCTGACCTTCAGGTTATGAGCCTGACGAGCTACCAGACTGCTCCACCCCGCGATAAATTTTTTAATATTATGATTTATTTTTTACTTTAAATAAATTAGTAATTATTTTTCATCCTTTGAATTTTTTTTGATCTTTTTATGTTTTCTTGCTTCTCTCTCTTTTTTCTCTCAGATGGCTTTTCATAATTACTCTTAATTTTGAGTATCCTAAAAAATCCTTCTCTTTGAAGTCTCCTTTTAAGAACTCTTAGAGCTTGATCAACATTGTTATCTTTTACTTCTATTTTAATAACTACCTCCTAATTAAAGATGCATTAACTAACACTAATAAAAAATTTTGTCTAGTTAGATTAAAATGGTTTTTTAGGTACTCTTTTTTCGAAACTATTTCTATAAGCTTTCAATTTAATCTTAATAGCATCATACCTTACCGATAAGATTGAAATAGCTAGTAGAGCTGCATTTACAGCACCTGCTTTTCCTATAGCTAATGTTCCAACAGGAATTCCGCTCGGCATCTGCACTGTAGACAGCAAGCTATCAAGACCCTTAAGTTTGCTTTCAATAGGAACTCCCAAAACTGGCAGCGTAGTCAAAGAAGCGGTTACACCCGCCAAATGAGCAGACATTCCAGCAGCAGCAATTATAACTTCTATTTTGTTTTTTTCTGCTTCTTTAATAAATTTATGTAATCTTTTTGGTGTTCTATGGGCAGATATTATTTTTATGTCATGCTTTATTCCAAATTGCTTTAAAGTATCACTGCAATGCTCCATTGTATTTTTCCAATCTGATTTACTACCCATAATTATACTAACTAGTTTTTTTGATTTAATTTTCATTAATTTTAAAATTGTAAATTAAGATTGTATATTTTTTTTCTTTTGTTTTTTTTCTCTAGCAATTCTTCTATCAGCTTTATCTGATGCATTTTTTATATCTACTTGGGAACAAAGGTTAGAAACCACAGGATCTTTTGGTGATAAATTTGAAGAGTTCCAATAGCTATTATTTTTTATTAAAGACACTGTATTTTTTGTGCTACCGACTAGTTTTCCTATTTGTCCATCTGATAGATTAGAATAATTTCTAATTAGCCAGAGTGCAGCATTTGGTCTATCTTCTCTTTTTGATAGTGGAATATAGTTTTTACTTTTTTTTTCTGATTTTATATCTAAAATTTTTTTAATTAGTGTTAGCGGTTTATTGTTATCATCTGAGCATGCTTGAATTTCTTCTCTGGTTAATTGACCAGCCAAAATAGGATTATAAGCTTTTATTCCTTTAGCTACATCTCCATCAGCAATACCTTTAATTTCTAATTCATGCAGATCACAAAAATCAGCGATTTGTTTAAAACTTATTTTAGTATTTTCTACCAACCAAACAGCCGTAGCTTTTGGCATAAAAGGTTTATCGCTCATTATTATTTATCTTTTTTTTCTGTCCTGAAATTAACAAATTTTTTGTTAAATTTACTTATTCTACCTTTGTCCATGAATTTTTGAGTTCCACCTGTCCACGCAGAATGAGATTTTGAATCTATGTCAAGTTTTAGTGTATCTCCTTCTTTTCCCCAAGTAGACATTGTTTCGAAATGACTGCCGTCAGTCATTACAACTTTTATCTTGTGATAGTTTGGATGTATATTTTTTTTCATATTAAAACAATCTATTATATTAAAAAAAAATAATTGACAATATAAAAACTGACTATTTAAATACTTCAATCATTTCTTGGTTAATTTCAGAGTTTGATGCTAAAACACTTTTGTTTTCGACATAATTAGCGTCTCCATTAAAATCTGATACAAATCCACCAGCCTCTTTAATGAGAACTATACCAGCAGCAATATCCCAATAATTTAAATTTCTGTGCCAAAATCCATCACATCTACCTGCTGCTACATAAGCCATATCTAGAGCAGCACTCCCCATTTTTCTAATAGGGATATAAACCTTAGATGAAAATTTTTTATATTCTTCTAGAATTAAATCTTTTTCTTTAGATCCATATTTTGGACCACCAGTAAATATAATACTATCTTTTAATTTATTTCTACCAGACACACGTAAGCGCTGATTATTTAAATAAGAACCATTTCCTTTTTCTGCAGTAAAAGTTTCATCTTTAATTGGGTCAAAAATAATTCCACTAATTATTTCATTATTTTTTTCTAATCCTATTGATATACAAAAGTGTGGAATGCCATGAAGAAAATTAGCTGTACCATCTATTGGATCTATGATCCATCTAAACTCACTATCATTTTTTATTTCTCCAATCTCTTCACTCAATATTGAATAATTAGGTCGTGCTTTACTAAGTTCATCAATAAGGATTTTTTCAACTTTTTTATCTGAGGCTGTTACAAAATCACCAGGTCCTTTTACTGATACTTGGAGTTTTTCTATTTCACCAAAATCTCTTATCAAAGGTCTAGCTGCGTTTCTGCAAGCTTTTACCATAACATTTATATTTGCTGAATTAAGTTTCATTTATTTGATTTTTTTAACGTACTCTAAGTTTCTTGTGTCTAAAATAATTTTATCTCCAGAATTAATAAATGGAGGAACCATAATATTAATTCCATTTTCTAATGTAGCGGGTTTATAAGACGATGATGCTGTTTGACCTTTTATTGCAACATCAGTACTTTCGATTATTAATTCGACCGAAGTAGGTAAATCAACAGACAAAGCTTGATCTTCATAAAACTCTACATTTACTTCCATATTTTCTTTAAGTAGTTTAATTTTTTCACCTAATAAAGATTTGTTAATTTGAATTTGTTCAAAATTAATTTGATCCATAAAATGACAATTGTTTTCGTCTGCATAAAGAAAATTAAATTTTTTATCTTCCAAGTGAGCTCTTTCAACAGTGTCGCTAGATCTAAATCTTTCATTTAATTTAGTTCCTTTTTTTACGCTCTTAAGTTCGACCTGGTTAAAGGCACCACCTTTTCCAGGCTTAACATGTTGTGCTTTTAATACTGACCATAAATCATTTTTATGCTCTATAATCATTCCTGGTTTAATTTCATTTCCTAATATTTTCATTTTTTTATTTAAAATTTTTTATTGCTGAAACTGGATTTAACTTTTTATTTTTCCAAATATATCCTGAACAAGCAATTAATTTTGCTCCATTAGATAAAATTTTTTTATAATTGGAATTGTTTATTCCACCTATTGCAACGACGGGGATAGTAATTTTTTTTTTACTCCAACGCAATAAGGCTAAGTTGGCATTATATGTAGTTTTTTTGGTTGAAGATTTGAAAAATGCTCCAAATGCAATATAATTTGCTCCAATCTTTTTTGCATTTAATGCTAATTTTTTTGAATTATGACATGTTATTCCAATAATTTTTTTTTTACCTAAGATTATTCTGCTGATTGTATAATCCATATCTTTTTGGCCAATGTGGCAACCATCAGCATTAATAGCTTTAGCTATAAAAGGATCATCATTAATTAGTAATTTAACATTGTTTTTTTTAGTTATTTTTTTAATTTTTTTTGCTATTTTAATTACATTTAAGATAGATGTTTTTTTTAATCTTAACTGAAAATATTTAATTTTATTAGTTTTTAGTATCTGATCTAGCGTACTATAAAATTTATTACCTCTTATGTTTTGAGGAGATATTAGGTAAATATATCTTTTCAATTTTATTTAGGTCGTCAATTGTTTTTCTAAATCCATATTCCACTTTGCTGCAGTAGAAAGTCCATTCATTTTGGATCTATGATTAAAGATTTTTTGAGTGCTGTTTACATCTTTAATATTTTTTGCCCAATTTTTAAGAGCACTTTGTTGTAAAGCTCTTCCATAAGAAAAACTTATTAAAAAATTTGTATCATTAGTTTTGTTTATTTCATTTAAATTTTGTGTAGCCTCAACTTCTGTTTGTCCTCCTGACAAAAAAGCTATGCCAGGAACTTCCATAGGAACATTTTGTTTTAAACATTTAAGTGTCATTTTAGCAATTTCTTGTGAATTGCTTTTATTTTTTGATTTGTTTCCGGGCAGTATCATATTAGGCTTTAATATCATTCCTTTAAGATTAACTTTGTGTAATTTAAATTCTTCAAAACATTCATTTAAAATTTTAGATGTAACTTCATAACATTTCATTATATCATGACTTCCATCCATTAAGACTTCAGGCTCAACAATTGGAACCATTTTTGTTTCCTGCACTATTGTTGCGTATTTTGCTAGCGCTTGAGCATTCAATTTTATTGCTAATTTAGAAGGATATTTTTCTGATATAATATAAACAGCTCTCCATTTTGTAAATCTTGCACCAAGTTTATAATACTCTTGCAATCTTTCTTTCAGCCCATCTAACCCTTCAGTTATTTTTTCCTCAGGCGATCCAGCTAATTTTTTTACACCTGTATCAACTTTAATTCCTGGAATGGATCCAAAACTTTTAATCAGTTCTGGTATTGATTTTCCAGAAGATGCTGTTTGTTTAATTGTTTCATCATAAAGTATTACACCTCCAATATGATTCATACCTTCTGCTGAAAAAAGTGTTTCTCTAAATTTAAGTCTATTTTCTGCAGATGATTCAACATTTACACTAGATAATCTTTTTGTCATAGTTCCGGTGCTTTCATCAGCAGCTAATATGCCTTTACTTTTTGCTATTATTTGTTTTGCGATGTTTTCTATTTCACTCATTTATTTCTAAGGCTTTTATACCAGGTAAAATTTTTCCTTCAAGCAGTTCTAAAAAGGCTCCACCAGCAGTTGATATGTACGTGAAGCCATTAGAACAATTAAATTTATTTATTGCAGCTACTGTATCTCCGCCACCAGCAATAGAAATAAGAGATTTACATTTAGTATTTTCACATATTTTTTGAGCAATTTTATTACTTGCGTGAGAAAATTCTTTAATCTCAAAATACCCAGCGGGACCATTCCATAAGACTGTTTTTGACTCATCTATTATTTTTAAGATATTTTGAGTAGTTTTTTTGCCTATATCTAAAATTAAATCTTTATCGTCAACCTCTTTTAAAATTTTAAGCTTTCCTTTTGAATTTAAATCTTTTGCGACCACCACATCTTCAGGTATTAATAATTTACAATCATTTTTTTTACTCATATTAATAATTTCTTCTATTATTTTTTCCTGCTTTTCTTCAAACAAGGATTTTCCAATGTTAAAACCTTTGTGTTTTATAAAATTATTTGCCATCGCTCCAACGATTACAATATTTTGAATTCTTTTAACAAGATTGCTTAACACTCCTATTTTAGTTGAAATTTTAGAACCACCTATAATGCAAGAAATAGGTATTTTTGTAGATTCATTTAACGTATTTATAACATTAACTTCTTCTATTAATAGTTTACCCGCATAAGAATCCATATGATTTGTTATTTCACAAACTGATGCATGTGCTCTATGTGAACTTGAAAAAGCTTCATTAATATAAATGTCACCAAGTTTTGAAAGTTCTTTAGCAAACAAACTCCCATTTAATTCTTCATCTTTATGAAATCTTATATTTTCAATTAATAAAACTTCACCAGAATTAATTTTATTGCTTTTTTCAAATATAGTTAAACCTACAATTTCACTAGAAAAATACACTTTTGTGTTTAATAGTTTTTCTAAAATATGAGATACTGGTTCTAGAGATAATTTTTTATCATATTTGCCTTTAGGTCTGCCAAGATGAGAAATAAGAATAATTTTAGAATTTCGTAATATAAGTTCTTTTAAAATGGGGATAATTTTTTTAATTCTTGAATCGTCAGTAACTTTTTTATCTTTTATTGGAACATTTAAATCAACGCGTACAAGAATTCTTTTACCATTAATATTTACTTTTTCACCAAGAGCTTTTAACTTGCCCATGATTTATTTTGTTTTTCCTAAATAAACTGCTAAATCACACATTCTATTAGCAAAACCCCATTCGTTATCATACCACGCAGATACTTTAGCCATTTTTTCATCTGAAACTTTTGTTAATAATAAATCGACAATTGCAGAATGCGGATCATGATTAAAATCTGAAGAAACAAGATGTTCATTAGATGTATTCAAGATACCTTTCAATTCAGCTTTTGAAGCTTTTAGAAATGAATCATTAATTTTTTCTGATGATAAATTTTTACTAGAGGAAAAAACAAATTCTACTAGAGATACGTTAGGAGTTGGGACTCTAATAGAAATACCTTCTACTTTTCCTTTTAATTCAGGAATAACATCGCCAAGAGATTTTGTAGCTCCAGTTGTTGTTGGTATAATAGAATTAGCAGCACTTCTTGCTCTTCGTAAATCTTTATGTGAATTATCTAAAAGCCTTTGATCACTTGTATAGGAATGAATCGTGGTCATAAAACCTCTTTCAACTCCAAAATTGTCACTTATAACTTTTGCTACTGGCGCAAGACAGTTGGTAGTACAAGACGCTGCTGAGATTACCTGATCATCAGGTTTTATATTTTTTTGATTTACTCCAAAAACAATATTTTTTGCACCTTCACAAGGTGCTGAAACTAAAACTTTTTTTGCACCAGTTTTTAAATGCTCTGCTGATTTATCTTTTGTATTGAACTTACCTGTGCACTCTAGAACGACATCAACATTATGTTTTTTCCAATTAATTTTTGAAATTTCATTCTCATGAGACATTTGTATTTCTTTATCATTAATCAGAATAGATTTATCAGAATGAGTTATTTTAGTTTTTAATTGACCATGTATCGTATCGTGTTTTAATAAAAAACTGCTTACTTCGTTATTACCTCTATTGTTTATTGCCACAACCTCAATATCTTTTCTAGCGCTCTCTATTATTGATCTTAAAACCATTCTACCAATTCTTCCAAATCCATTTATTCCAACTTTTATAGTCATATTTATTTTCCTAGCATTTTTTTTGCAGTTTTAACAACATCATCACTGGTTAATTTAAAATGTTTGTATAAATCATTATAAGGAGCACTTTTCCCAAAAGATTTCATGCCTAAAGAAATTCCCTTTGAACCAGTATATTTTTCCCATCCAAAAACACTACTTGCTTCAATAGAAATTATAGGAACGTTTTTTTCAAGTATTTTGCTTTTGTAATCAGTTGACTGTTTATCAAATAATTCTTGGCAAGGCATGGAAACAACCTTTGAACTAATATTTTCTTTTATTAATTTATTTGAAGCCTCAATAGCAATGTGAACTTCTGAGCCCGAAGCTACTAATGTAACTTCACTATTATTATTAGTTTTAATTTCATAAGCCCCCATAGCGCTCATGTTTTTGTTAGATAAAGTTTCAGTTATAAAAGGAAGTTTTTGTCTTGATAAAACTATCACACTAGGGTTATTGCTACTTTTTAAGGCAATTTCCCAACATTCAAGTGTTTCAATTGTGTCAGCAGGTCTAAATACATTTAAGTTTGGAATTCCTCTTAGTGCAACAAGTTGTTCTATAGGTTGGTGAGTGGGACCGTCTTCACCCAATCCGATAGAATCATGTGACAAAACATAAATAACTTTTATACCCATAAAAGAAGATAATCTTATTGCAGGTTTACAATAATCTGAAAAAATTAAAAACGTTCCTCCATAAGGAATTACCCCTCCATGTAGCGCCATTCCATTCATTGCTCCTGACATTCCGTGCTCTCTTACTCCATAACGAATATAATTTCCATTAAAGTTAGAAGGCTTAATATCTTTTGAATTACTTGTTATTGTATTGTTTGAACCACTTAGATCAGCTGAACCACCAATAAGTTCGGGAATTTCTTTTACAATTTCTTCTAAAACTAACTCAGATGATTTTCTTGAGGCTACAGCATACTTCTCTCTAAAAATTTTTTCTTTTAATTTAAATATAATTTTATTAAAATTTTTTGGTAACTCATTATTAAAAACTCTTGAAAATTCATCTTTAATTTTTTTATTTTTTTTATTATATATTTTAATCCATTTATCTTCTTGATTAGTTCCTTTTTCTCCTATCTTTCGCCATTCATTTAATATTTCTTTTGGAATTTTAAAAGGTTCATATTCCCATTTTAATTTTTTTCTAACTAATTCAATTTCCTTTTCCCCAAGAGGAGATCCATGTGATGAAGATTTACCTGCTTTATTTGGCGATCCATATCCAATTGTTGTTTTGCAAGAAATTATAGTCGGTTTTTTTGAACTTAAACTTTTTTTAATGGCTCTTGATATTTCTTTTTCATTATGACCATTTACTTCCAGGAAAGACCATCCATATCCCTGAAATCTTTTTTTATAATTATCCGATACAGATAAACTTGTGGGACCATCAATAGATATTTTATTATTATCAAATAAAACAATAAGATTTTTTAATTTTAAGTGCCCAGCCAAACTCATTGATTCGTGGCTAATACCTTCCATAAGATCTCCATCGCTAGCAATTACATAAGTTTTGTGATTTATTAAACTAGAACCAAATTTTTTTTTTAATATTTCTTCAGCTATTGTCATGCCTACTGCATTTGATAAACCTTGACCCAAAGGGCCTGTGGTAGTTTCTATTCCAGTATTTTTTTCGTACTCAGGATGTCCAGCGCAGATAGAATTTAATTTTCTAAAATTTTTAATATCATTAATAGAAATACTTTTATATCCAGTGAGATAAAGCAAAGAATAAAGTAGCATTGAACCATGTCCAGCTGATAAAATAAAACGATCACGATTTATCCAACTTGGATTTTTGGGATTAAACCTTAGGTAGTATTTAAACAATACAGTAGCAACGTCTGCCATACCCATCGGCAAACCAGGATGTCCAGAGTTAGCTTTTTGAACAGCATCTATAGAAAGAAACCTTATTGCATTCGATAAATTTTTGAAGAGTGGACTCACTGTGAAACCTATATAGACTTGAGCTGGTCAAATCAATAATATGATTTTATAATAAATTATATGGAAAATTACGAAGAAAAAGAAAAAAAATTAGATAATGTTCTAAAGGAATTAAACTCTATGTCTAATAAAGTTGCAAAGATGAACAATGACATTGATTTATTGAGTTTAGAAAAAAATCAATTATTAAGGGAAAAAGAACAATCTCAAATCAATTTTCAAACATTAACCAAACAACACGATGAATTAAGGCTAGAGTTTGAAAAAATAAACAAGGACATCAAGCTTAAATTTGGAAATCGCACTAGTTTTAATCAAAAAATTGACGAACTTAATCAAGAAACCGAAACCCTTATAGATGAAATTGAAAAATGGCAAACGTAAATATAAAATTTAATAATAAGGATTATATATTATCTTGCGAAGATGATCAGGAAGAAAATTTAAAAGAATTAGCAAACCACCTAGATTCAAAATATGGAGAGCTAAAGAAAAAGTTAGGAAATATAGGAGAAAATAAACTTTTATTAATAACTTCAATTAAAATAGTAGATGAATACTTTGATTTATTTAAAAAGGTAAAACATAATAAAAATGACTTTGAAAAGTTATCGACAAAGTTTAAAGAGCTTAGATTTTTAGCGATAAATTATAAAGAAGAAAAGGAAGAAGAAATTGAAAAATTAAAAGAACAATTAAATGAATTTAAAACAGCAGTTGAGAAAAGAAAAAATTCTTACGAAATAATTTTAGACAAAACAACCAAATCAATAGAGGAATTCATTGAAAAAACTGACGCAAAGTTAGAAAAAAATATTCAATAAATGCAACCCAGCAAGCAATCTTTAAGAAAAAAATTTATAATAGAAAGAAAAAAAAAATTTTCAAAAGTTAAGAAATTAGATTTTAAAATAATATTCAAGTTAATAAAAAAATTTTTTTTAAATAAGAAAATAATTATTGCTTGCTATTACCCATCTAATTATGAAGTTAATATTGTTGAATTTTTTAAAAAAGCATGTAAAAAAAATTTTAAATTAGCTTTACCCGTTATAGGCTCTTCTAGCGAAATGAGTTTTAAATCATGGGGATATCAAGAGCCTCTTTATGTAAGTAAATTTGGAACACTAGAACCTAGTAAATCAAACAAAGAAGTTTTGCCTGATCTTGTTTTGGTTCCTCTTGTTGTTTTTGACAATCAATTAAACCGTATTGGTTATGGAAAAGGTTATTACGATAGAAGTTTAACAAAAATAAATAAGATTAAAAAAAAAACAATTTCTTTAGGTATAGCTTACTCATTTCAGGAGTATAATAAAATTCCAATAAATAAACATGATATTAAATTGGACTATATTTTAACTGAACGAGGTATTATAAGTTCACAACAATAAAATATGAATATATTATTACTTGGAGATATTGTTGGGCCAGCAGGAAGAAAAGCTGTAGTTGACAAACTTCCTTACTTAATAAAAAAAAAAGAATTAGATTTTGTTATAGTAAATGGTGAAAATGCTGCAGATCCAGGCGTCGGTATAACAAATGAAATAACTAAAGAATTTTTAGATGCAGGAGCTGATGTTATTACAACTGGCAACCATGTTTGGGACCAAAAAGAAACAATACAATTCATTACTACTGAAAAAAGATTATTAAGACCTGAAAATTTGATAAAGGGGTCCCCAGGAAATGGATTTGGAATTTTTAATTCAAAAAATAAAAAAAAAGTAGCAGTAATTAATTTAATGGGAAATATTTTTATGATGAAATCTGAAGATGTGTTTCAAGAAGCAAAAAAATTTATTCAAAATATTGAATTAACAAAAGAAGCAGATTTTATTATAGTTGATATGCATGGAGAAATAACAAGTGAGAAAATGGCTATGGGATATTTATTTGACGGTAAAGCTACTATGGTAGTAGGTACTCACACACATGTACCAACATCTGACTATAGAATTATGGAAAAAGGAACTGCCTATCAAACAGATGTAGGAATGTGTGGTGATTATAATTCAGTAATTGGAATGAATAGAGAAAATTCTTTAAAAAAATTTTTAAAAGATCCTTCAGCAATTAGACATTATCCAGCCCTTGGTGAAGCTACAATTTCAGGTCTGATGGTTGTCGCTGATAGTGTAACTGGTTTAGCAAAAAAGGTTGAACCTATAATTTTTGGAGGGTCTTTAGTAAATACAATATAATTTATGGCAGGACATTCACATTGGGCAGGCATTAAACATAAAAAAGGAAAAGCAGATAAACAGCGTTCTAAAATTTTTTCTAAACTTTCAAAAGAAATTACGGTGGCAGCAAAGCTAGGATCAAAAGATGCCACTATGAACCCAAGACTGAGATCAGCCATACAGGCGGGGAGAGCAGCAAATATGCCAAAAGAAAATATTGAAAGAGCAATAAGTAAATCAGAATTAAACAAAGATATAAATTATAATAATATAGTTTATGAAGGATTTGGGCCTGAAAAAATAGCAGTGATCGTAGAAGCTTTAACTGATAATAAAAATAGAACAGCATCAAATATACGAACAATATTTCAGAAAAACGGAGGAAATTTAGGAGAGTCTGGTGTGGCCGCACACCAATTTAAACAAGTTGGCATTATTAGAATTGACAAAAATAAGATTTCAGAAAATGATATTTTAGAATTATCAATTAATGGTGGAGCGGAAGATTGTTTGTCCAGCGGCTCTTATCATGAAATTGTTACCTTAAAAGAAAATTTTTACAAGGTTAAAATAGAAATAGAGAAAAAAATTAAAGAATTTGTTACATTTGGAATCGAATGGTTGCCTAAAAATAAAATTTCATTAAATCAAGAAAAAACTCAATCCGTATTAAATTTTCTTGAACTACTTGAAGATGACGATGATGTTCAATATGTTTATGCTAATATAGAAGTAGATGATAATCCTTTAACGAAAGTTTTAATCAAATGATAATTATTGGTATAGATCCAGGAATAAGTGGCGCTATCAGCATCACAGAAAACAAAAAAATACTAGAGATTTATGACACACCCACAATGATTGATGGAAAAAAAAATAAAAAACAAATAAATAGTGCTCAAGTAACTAATATTATTAAAGAAAGATTAAATAAAGATAAAGATGTTGTTGTTGTTGTTGAGCAAGTTAATGCAATGCCTGGACAAGGAGTTACCAGCATGTTTAATTTTGGCCAGTCTTTTGGAGTTATAAAAGGTATTTGTGCAGCACTAAGTTTACCAATATATTTTGTCAGACCTACAAAATGGAAAAAACATTTTAATTTGATTAAAACTAATAAAGACGCAAGTAGAACAAAAGTAATTGAGGCTTATCCAGAAATATCTAGCAAACTTCACAGAAAAAAAGACTCAAATAGGGCTGATGCAATTTTAATTGCCCTGTATTTCAGCGATACACAACTTCAATTTGTTAAAAAAAATAATATAATGCCAAATTCATGACACATTTAGATGCAAATTAGCTTGCATGGAGCAAGATGTAGCAACGCAAGTCATTGGATTAGGAGGATCAACAGATTTTTCTCTAATTCAACTTTTTTTAAGAGCAGATTTTATTGTTAAGTCAGTTATCATAATATTGATTGCGGCGTCAGTATATTCTTGGGCTTTAATTTTTGAAAAATATAAACTTTTTAAAAAAATAGATAAAAGCACTAAAAGTTTTGAAGAGAAATTTTGGAAATCACGATCAGCAGAAAGTTTTTATAATTCTTTAACAAATAGAGAAAAAGATCCAGTAGCAAATATATTTCAAGTTGCTATGGCCGAATTAATAAAAACAAAATCTAAATCATCAGCTATACAATCAGCAAGAGTTGCTAGAATGATTGAAATATCAGCAGATAAAGAATTAAAATTAATTGAAAAACACTTTACCTTTTTAGCAACGGTAGGATCTACAGCTCCTTTTATCGGTTTATTTGGAACCGTTTGGGGAATTATGAATTCTTTTCAATCAATTGCTATTTCAAGAAATACGAGTTTAGCAATAGTAGCTCCAGGAATAGCAGAAGCACTTTTTGCAACTGCACTAGGTTTGCTTGCAGCGATTCCTGCTGTTATTGCTTATAATAAATTTAATAGCGATTCTAAAAAATATAGTGCGCGTATAGAAAATTTTTCTAAAAGATTTTTATCAATAATTTAAAATATTATATGGGATTTCAAATTAACCGTTCATCAAACGAACCAATGAGCGAAATTAACGTTACGCCTTTTGTTGATGTAATGTTAGTTTTGCTTATAATTTTTATGGTTACAGCCCCCTTGTTAACTGTAGGGGTGCAAGTAGATTTACCTGAATCTGCCGCCGATTCATTGCCAGATGATCAAGAACCACTAACAGTATCAATAAATTCTAAAGGAGAAGTTTTTATACAGGAACATCAAGTTGTGTTTGATAAAATGGTGCCTAAAATTTTAGCAGTATCAAAAAATAGAACTGACACCAGAATATATGTAAGAGGAGACAAACAAATAAATTATGGAAGAGTTTTGGAGGTTATGGGAATGTTATCAGGGGCAGGGTTTTCAAAAGTAGCACTCATATCGGAGCCATATAAAAATTGAAATGAATAGTAATATTTTTTATTCACTTATATTTCACTCAATAATGATTATTTTAACAGCTTTAAGCCTACCTTTTATGATGAGAGAACCTATAGATTTACCACCAATTGTTTCAGTAGAATTAATACAAATTTCAGATAAAACAAAAATACCGTTTGCGCCAAAAGCAGCAAAAATTTTAGAAAAAATTAAAAAGGAAGAAGAAAGAATAGTTTCCGAACAGGCCCCGCCTTCTGAAAAAAAAAAAGAAAAACCAGACAGAGTTCCTATGCCAGAGGATTTAAAAAAGGAAAAAAAAAAAATAGTTAAAAAAAAGCAAAACCCTGAAGAAATTAAAGATGAAATTAGACAAGCTTCCGAATTTGAAAAGAAGGAAATTTTTGACCCAAATAAAATAGCAGCCCTTATAGATAAATCTAAACAAGATACTGCTGAAATTTTAAAGAAAGACAAAAAAGTAACACAAAGTAATGTTAAAAATTCATTTGTTTCTGGGTTAACTTTAAGTGAAGAAGATGCTTTAAAAGCTCAAATTTTTGGATGCTGGAGTTTGCCTTTAGGGCTACCATACCAAAAAAATTTGTTAGTGAGAATAAAATTAAGGTTGAAACCAGATGGTACTGTTCTAAGATCAGAAATATTAGATCATGCTCGTATGAATAAACCAGGCCAAGGATTCTATAAAGTTTTAGCAGAAAGCGCGCTCAGGGCTATACGAATCTGTCAGCCTTTGAGAGTTCCACCAACTCAATATGAAAAATGGAAAGATCTACAGTTAAATTTTGATGCCAACGAAATGCTTAAAGGTTAATATGAAAAAAATACTATTTCTTATTTTTTACTTATTTATATTTAATAACTCTGTCATGGCAGTTATAGAAGTTGACATAACAAGAGGAAACCTTGATCCATTACCAATAGCTATTTCACCTTTACACCTTGAATCTGGATCACAAGATATAAAACAAGGCGACAAAACTATAAAAAATGTAGGAGAAAAAATTTCACAGTTAATTGAAACAAATCTTCGAAGATCAGGATTGTTTAATCCTTTAAAGAAAGAATCTTTCGTTCAAAACCCAGATATTGCACATGTTAAACCACGATTTGAAGATTGGAAATTAATAAAAGCACAGGCTCTAGTTACAGGTAAAGTAATTGTTAAAGAAGATAAATTAAGAACTGAATTTAGATTGTGGGATGTTGTTGCGGCAAAAGAAATAGTAGCATTAGCTTTTTCTACAAGACCTGATAATTGGAGAAGAGTAGCACATATAATTTCAGATAAAATTTATAAAAGATTAACAGGAGAAGAAGGTTATTTTGACTCACGTATTATCTATGTTTCAGAAGCTGGACTAAAAACCCAAAGAATAAAAAAACTTGCTATCATGGATCAGGATGGAGCAAACGTAAAATATTTAACTTTAGGAAATGAATTAGTGCTAACTCCAAGATTTAGTCCAAAAAACCAATTAGTAACTTATTTATCTTATTTTAGAAATTTACCAAGAGTTTATTTGTTAGATATAGAAACGGGAGTCCAAGAAGTTGTTGGAGACTTTCCAGGAATGACTTTTGCTCCAAGATTTTCACCTGATGGAAAAAAAATTATAATGAGTTTTGCTAAAGATGGAAACTCAGATATTTACACAATGGATCTTGATAGTAGAGTAGTTGAAAAGATTACAGATCATACTTCTATTGATACATCTCCTTCATACTCACCGGATGGAAAGTATATTAGCTTTAATTCAGATAGAAGCGGATTGCAGCAAATCTATGTTATGAGAAGTGATGGTTCAAATGTAAAAAGAATAACCTTTGGTAAAGGAATATATGGAACTCCAGTTTGGTCTCCCAGAGGAGATTTGATTGCATTTACAAGAATGCATAATGGAAAATTTTATATAGGTGTAATGAGAACAGATGGAAGCGGGGAAAGATTATTAACTGAAAACTATTATCAAGAAGCACCATCATGGTCTCCTAATGGAAGAGTTTTGATTTTTTATAGAGAAACAAAATCAGATTCAGACGGAAAAGGTTTTTCAGCTAAACTGTGGTCTATAGATTTGACTGGATATAACGAGAGGTTAATAGAGACAGAAACTGATGGTTCAGACCCATCTTGGTCTTCTTTGATGTCAAAGTAGACAATTTTACTTAATATTTGACTTGCAAGTTGCATTTTATTTTGAAATATTAGAATTGAGTTTTATATAAATAAACGGAGATTACAAATGACTTTCACAACAGCTTTAAAAAGGTTTTTAATTATATTTTCGGCAAGCATGGCATTAACAGCCTGCGCATCATCTGTTAAGCAATCAGGAAAAATGCAAGGCGATGTTTATACTGGATCAGACACAGTTGAGTATTTAGCATCTGGAGTTGCTGATAGAGTATTTTTTGCTAGCAATAAATCAACATTAACAACTGCAGCAAGAGATACTTTGAGAAAACAAGCAGCTTGGATGAGAAAGAAAAAAGATTTAACATTTGCTATAGAAGGACATGCTGACGAAAGAGGCACTAGAGAATATAACTTAGCACTAGGAGAAAGAAGAGCTAATGCTGCTAAAGATTATCTAATGACTTATGGTATTTCTTCAAACAGGTTATCAGTTATAAGCTATGGAAAAGAAAGACCAGTTAACTCTGAATCTAATCCTTTAGCTTGGTCACAAAACAGAAGATCAGTAACAGTTAAAGCAAAATAAATTTAGCAAGAGATCAAAAAAAAAAACCTCCTAAATAACTTTAGGAGGTCTTTTTTTTGCCATTTTTTTCCTTAAATATCCAATTATAATGAATTATAAAATTATAAATTCGCAATTTTCAGTATTATTAATAATCTTAATTTTTTTATCTCTAACCACATATAAGGTTAATGGAGATGAAACGGAACTAATTTTACAAAAAATAGATGGGTTGCAAAAAGATATAAAAACTTTAGAGAAAGCCGTATATAGCGATCAAGTTAAAACTAATAGTATAAATTCAAAAATGTCTGTTGAGGACGGAGACGTTCTGACAAAACATTTGCTAAAATTATCAGATCTAGAAGAACAGTTTAAAAATCTTACAAATAATTTTGAAGAAATTAATTTTAAACTAGATAAATTATCTAGCAGAATTACAAAAATCCAAACTGATAATCAAATGCGTTTTCAAGATATCGAGCAATCAGAAAACCAATCAAAAAAAAGTAATTTGAATAAAGAAAAAAAATTACCAGGTAGCAGCGAACCTCAGGATTTAGGAAGCACTTCAGTAAATGTAGTTTCTGCAGATGAAGTTCAAAAAACGCAATCTATTGAATCGGTAGGATCAGTAATTTCAGAAGAGGCAGTAAGAGTAGAAAAAATTCTTCCAGAAGGTTCGCCCGAAACACAATATGAATTTGCTATAAGCTTTTTAAAGGTAGGCGATTACGAAACTGCTGAATATGCACTCTACGAGTTTATTGGAATCCACTCTAAACATGAGCTAGCAGGCAATGCGCAATATTGGTATGGAGAAACTTTTAGAGTAAGGCAACTTTATCAGGATGCAGCCACCGCATATTTAGATGGTTATCAAAAATATCCGGACAGCAGCAAGGCTCCTGTAAATTTACTTAAGTTAGGTGTAATGCTTGTAAAAATTGGAGAAAAAACGCAAGGGTGCTCCATGATTATCGGAGTTAAAGAACAATATCCAAAAGCTAAGCAATCTGTTATTCAAAAAGCAGAATATGAAAAGAAAAAATTTAACTGTCAAAAACAAAGTTAAAAAAAATAAATCAATTAAAGATTCCAAGGTAATAAAAATTTATTCAAGATTTGAAAAAATTATTTCTAAAAATGTTAAAAATAAAAGTTTTGCTTTAGCCGTTTCTGGAGGTGCAGATAGTTTGTGTTTAGCGTATTTAGGTAAATTATACTCCTTAAAATTTGGTAATAAAATTCATATATTGATCGTAGATCACAAATTAAGAAAAGCCTCTTCTCAAGAAGCTTTAAAAGTTACCAAGATTTTAAAAAAAAAAAATATTCAAAGTAAAGTTCTTGTGTGGAAAGGCAAAATACCAAAAAAAAATATTCAAAATAATGCAAGGAATATGAGGTATTTGTTAATGTCAAACTACTGTGAAAAAAAAAACGTAGAATATCTTATTACCGCCCACCATCTAGACGACCAGGTTGAAAATTTTTTTATAAGATTATTCAGGGGGAGTGGGTTAACAGGACTATCATCAATGGCAGAAAGCTTTAATTATAGTAATATTTTAAAAATTATTAGACCTTTTTTGAGTTTTAAAAAAATAGACTTACAAAATGTCACGCTAAAATATTTTAAAAATTTTATTGTAGATCCTTCAAACGAAGATAATAAGTATTTACGTGTAAGAGTTAGAAAAATTAGAAACAGTATGGAAAAAGAGGGTTTAGACACAAACAAAATTATAAATACAATTAATAATTTGTTTACAGCACATAAAGCTTTAACCTATTACAAAAATAATGCTTTACATAAGCACGTTTCTTTTCTATCAAAAAATAAATGTCAGATAAGTGAAAAAATATTTACACAAGAAGCTGGAGAAATTATTTTTAAATCTTTTTCTGATATCTTTTCTTTAATATCTGGAAAGTATTATCCTCCTAGATCAAAAAAAATTATACGTTTAATCGATCGTCTTAAAAAAAGTACTTTTAGCAAATCTACTTTAGGTGGATGTGTGCTAGAAAAAAAAAGTGGTATAATTTTCGTTTCTAAAGAAAATAAAGAAAAAAAAGTAGCCTTTCAGGCTAATAAATAAGCATTTTATAAATATATTAAAGCAAAATTGCCACTTGTTTACTTTTAAATAATGCTTATCTTTAAAGTTGTATGAACGTAAAAAACTTAATGATGTGGGGTGTTATAGTTCTGCTTGTAGTAGGATTATTTCAGTTATTTCAAAAACCCAAACAATCAATATCTTCATCTGAAATTCCTTTCTCAGGTTTTTTAAAAAATGTTGAAGATGGAAGAGTGGTTCAAGTAAAAATTACAGGAAATAATATTGAAGGTTTGTTATCCGACGGCTCTTCATTTAATACATACGCTCCCAACGATCCAAACCTTGTTGAAAAACTAACTTCTAAAGGTGTTAATATAACAGCTAGCCCTCAAGAAGATAAAATGCCTTCCTTATTGGGAATTCTTTTGTCATGGTTTCCTATGCTTCTGCTTATCGGAGTATGGATATTTTTTATGAAACAAATGCAAGGAGGAAGAGGCGGGGCCATGGGTTTTGGAAGATCAAAAGCAAAATTATTATCTGAAGGAAGAGGTAAAGTGACTTTTAACGATGTGGCTGGAATCGATGAAGCCAAAGAAGAAGTTGAGGAAATAGTTGAATTTTTAAAAGATCCAAGAAAATTTAGAAGATTAGGTGGAAAAATACCTAAAGGTGCACTTTTAATTGGACCGCCAGGAACTGGTAAAACTTTATTAGCAAAAGCAATAGCAGGAGAAGCTAATGTTCCATTTTTTACAATTTCCGGATCAGATTTTGTTGAAATGTTTGTTGGAGTTGGAGCATCAAGAGTTAGAGATATGATGGAGCAAGGAAAAAAAAATTCACCATGTATAATTTTTATAGATGAAATTGATGCGGTAGGAAGAAGTAGAGGAGCTGGATTAGGCGGAGGAAATGACGAGAGGGAACAAACATTAAATCAGTTATTAGTTGAAATGGATGGTTTTGAAACGAACGAGGGAGTAATAATTATAGCCGCTACTAATAGACCGGATGTATTAGACCCTGCATTATTAAGACCAGGACGCTTTGATAGACAAGTTGTTGTGGCGAATCCAGATATAATTGGAAGAGAAGCTATTTTAAAAGTTCATATTAAAAACGTTACTATTGGACCTGATGTAAAACTTAGAACAATTGCTAGAGGTACACCTGGTTTTTCTGGCGCAGACTTAGCAAATTTAGTAAATGAATCAGCGTTATTAGCTGCCAGAAAAAATAAAAGAATAGTAACAATGTCAGATATTGAAGAATCTAAAGACAAGGTAATGATGGGAGCAGAAAGAAGATCAATGGTTATGACTGAAGATGATAAAAAATTAACAGCCTACCATGAAGGCGGCCATGCAATCATTGCTCTAAATGAAAAAGCTTCTGATCCAATACATAAAGCAACAATAATACCCAGAGGTAGAGCTTTAGGAGTTGTATGGACTTTACCTGAAAGAGATAAATATTCACATACTAGAGAGTATATGGAAGCAAACATATCAAAAGCTATGGGTGGTAGAGTTGCTGAAGAAATAATTTTTGGATATGACAAAGTAACATCAGGCGCTTCTTCGGATATATCGATGGCGACAAAGCTAGCAAAAGATATGGTTACAAAATATGGAATGAGTAAAGAATTAGGTCCTTTGACTTACGGAGATAATGAAGACGAAGTTTTTCTTGGAAGACAAATTGCAAGGCAAACAAATATGTCAGAAGAAACTTCCAAACAGGTTGATAAAGAAATAAAAAAAATAGTTGATGCAGGCTATCAAAGAGCTAAGAAAATTCTTACAGAGAAATTAGATGATTTGCATAAATTGGCAAAAGCATTACTTAGATACGAAACATTAAGTGGAGAAGAAATAAAAAACTTAATATACGAAAACATAGAACCAAAAAGAGAAGACCCAATTAAAGTAGAAGAAAAAGAGTCCTCAGCTTTAGGTTCTTTAGGCCTAAAACCTAAGCCTGCTGTTTAATTTTTAATGAGGAAATATTACACTCGACCGTGTAATTTTTATTACGGAAATCACGCTAAAGATCTTATTAAAAAAAAAAAAACTTAAAGATTAGCCGGGCGAACAGATATATAATTTGATAAGATTGAAATTATAAAAAGAAAAAAAAA
>Ga0114997_10001318_pt1 | contig 20685 bp, 19 predicted proteins | sample ArcticOcean_MG_C_2_FD_87045 | JGI IMG/M metagenome (GOLD analysis project Ga0114997, IMG submission 87045) | Marine microbial communities from western Arctic Ocean - ArcticOcean_MG_CB4_136 | ecosystem: Environmental > Aquatic > Marine > Oceanic | place: Arctic Ocean: Canada Basin | collected...
TATCTACTTTATGTTTAGAATTTAGTCTTTTTGTCATTTAATATGAGGGTTTATAAACTTACTCATCATTTTGTCAATCAACCTTTTTTGGCTAAACTGGCAAATACACTTGATAAAATGCGAGTTTCCTTTTCAGATAACTCCATTCTATAAAAAATACTTCTTAAGTTTTCCAACATTATAGGTTTTTTTTCGAGTGGATTAAAAAAATTTTTTTCATCTAAATTTTTTACACAAAGATTAGTCAATGCTTGAATATCTTTTTTACCAGCTAAAGATACCTTTTTAGATTTGGAATATTTTAATGCTTTTAATTTAATCAAACTGGCGACTGTATGCGCAACTATAATCACACAGTGAGACAGATTTAAAGATTTAAAATCAGGATTAGTCGGAATTTGCATGACATAGTTTGCATAACTTACTTCATTGTTGGATAGACCAGATGCTTCGGATCCAAATAAAAAAGCAACTTTTTTATTAAAGTCGATTTTACTTAAATCATTTAATTCTATATGTTTAATATTTTTATTCCTAAATCTAGCTGATGTGGCGATAACATAATCTACTTTTTTAACAGCCGATTCTAATGTTTCATAAACTTTACTATTATTAATAATATTTTTGGCTCCAACTGATGTAGCTAATATCTTATCATTTGGAAAAATTGGTTTTGGATCGACTACAGCTAATTTTTTAAAATTAAAGTTTTTCATTGCTCTAGCGCAGGCACCTATATTTTCTGATAATTGAGGCCGGTGTAAAATGAATGATATATTATTAAATAACATTATAGACTTGCTGGAGCATTATCTTTAAATAATTTATAATCTAAACTATCCACAAGCGCCTTAAATGATGCATCAATAATATTTGTCGAAACACCTATAGTAAACCAATTTTTCCCTTTTGAATCTGTACTTTCAATAGAAACTCTAGTTACAGCTTCTGTTCCAGTGTTTAAAATTCTAACTTTATAATCTACTAATTTAAGATCTTTTAAGTATTTAGAATATTTAGCTAAACGATCCACATTTTGTCTAATTGCATTGTCTAATGCATTAACAGGACCATTGCCTTCACCTTCACATATAATTTTTTCACCATCAACTTCTAATTGTGCTTTTGCAGTTGAGATAATTTTTCCAGATGAGTTTTTTTTAACAGATACATCGTATTCTTTAATTAAAATATACCTTGGAATCTCACCTATTATTCTTCTTGCTAATAATTCAAATGAAGCATCTGCTCCATCATAACTATAGCCTATAAACTCTCTATCTTTAACTTCTTCTAAAAGTTTTTTAATTTTTGGATCATTTTCTTTAATGTCTATACCAATCGTTTTTAAACGAGATATAATATTTGATTTTCCTGCCTGATCTGAAATAACAATATTTCTGGAATTACCGACTTCTTCTGGATTTATATGCTCGTATGTTTTTGGATTTTTTTGAACAGCAGATACATGTAATCCTCCCTTGTGAGAAAACGCTGCCGCCCCAACATATGGCAAATGTTGATTTGGTTTTCTATTCAAAATTTCATCTAAAAGTCTTGAACATTGTGTTAAATTTTTAATGCTATTAGGCTGTATATTTATTTCAAATTTAGAAGAAAAATCTTTCTTTAAAAAAAATGTTGGAATTAATGACATTAAGTTTGCATTTCCGCATCTTTCACCAAGACCGTTTATTGTTCCTTGAACTTGTCTTACACCTGCTAAAACAGCAACTAAAGAGTTTGCAACAGCATTTCCAGTGTCATTATGAGCATGAATTCCTAAATTTTTTCCAGGAACAAATTTTAAAACTTCACTAATTATTTTAGACACTTCATGTGGCAAAGTTCCACCATTAGTGTCACATAAAACTATCCATTGTGCTCCATAATCGTAAGCAGCTTTAAGACATGAAATCGCATATTTTGGATTAGCTTTATACCCATCAAAAAAATGTTCCGCATCAAACATAAATTCTTTTTTTTCTTTGATGAATAATTTTGTGCTTTCTTTAATATTTTCTAAATTTTCTTCATTTGAAATCCCTAGGGCTATATCTACATGAAAGTCCCAAGATTTTCCTACTAGACAAACAGAAGATGTGTTCGAGTCTAATAAAGCTGATAATCCTGGGTCATTTTCAGCACTTCGACCCGTTTTTTTTGTCATTCCAAAAGAAGTTAATTTGGCATTTTTAAAATTATGTTTTTTTTGAAAAAACTCTGTATCCGTAGGGTTAGCACCAGGCCATCCACCTTCAATGTAATCTACACCTAGGTTGTCTAATGCAACAGCAATTTTCTGTTTATCATCGAGAGAAAAATCAACGCCTTGTGTTTGAGCTCCGTCTCTAAGAGTTGTGTCAAATATATATAATTGTTCTTTACTCATTTAAACTTCCAAATTGTTTTACCACCTTTATCTTCTATTAAAACACCTTTGTCTAAAAGCTCATTTCTAATATTGTCGGCTTCTTTATAATCCTTATCTTTCCTTGCTTTATTTCTTAAGTCGATTTTTTTAATAATATCTTTTTCAAAAATTAAAGATTTTTTTTTTTTAAAATCTAACCATTCATCTTTTGTTTGATCAAGAATTCCAACAAAATTACAAGCTGAAATAAATATTTTTTTATCATTATCATCACCTTTATTTGCTTTATCGTATAGTTTATGAAGATTGGTAATATAACCTGGGGTATTTAAATCATCATACAAAGGTAGAAGTACATCTTCTGGTATTTTAGAAAGTTTTTCCAGAGACAAGTAAACATCATACCATTTTTCAATGGTGTTTTTACAGTCATCTAAAAGTTTGTCATTCCAATCCAACGGCTGCTTATAATGAGCACTCATAAGAGCAAGTCTTAAAACTTGACCATTAACTTTTTCTCTAAAATCTTTTATTTTCAAAATGTTTCCCTGTGATTTTGCCATTTTTTCATTAGATATTGTAATAAAAGCATTATGCACCCAATAATTAGCAAATATTTTTGTATTATTTGCACATCTTGATTGTGCTATTTCATTTTCGTGATGTGGAAAAAGTAAATCTATTCCTCCTCCATGGATATCAAATTCATTGCCTAAAAATTTTTTTGACATTGCTGAACATTCTAAATGCCAGCCAGGTCTTCCCTTTCCCCATGGAGATAACCAAAAAGGTTCATCTTTATTTGATGGCTTCCATAAAACAAAATCTTCTGGGTTTTTTTTATTTCCAGAAACTTCGACTCTGGACCCTGCAATTAAATCTTCCAACTTTTTATTAGATAATTTTCCATAATCATTAAATTGATTTACTTGAAAATAAACATGATTATTATTTTCATATGCAAAACCTTTACTAACAAGTTCAGAAATCATTTTAATCATCAAATCAATATGATCTGTAGCTTTTGGTTGTTCGGATGGCCTTTCACAATTTAGAAATTTACAATCATCGTTAAAATTTTTGATTATTTTTTTAGTTAAATCTGAAATCCTAATATTTTTATTTTGAGAAGATTTTATAATTTTATCATCTACATCAGTAATATTTCTTACATATGTAACTGAATCTTTACCATACTCATATTTTAAAACTTTAAAAAGTATATCAAAAATTACTAATGGTCTTGCATTTCCAATGTGAGGATCGTCATAAACTGTGGGGCCACATACATACATTCCAATTTTTTTTTTGTCTATAGGGACAAATTTTTCTTTTTTATTATTTAGATTGTTTGTTAAAAAAATATCTTTATTCATTGCTCAAGAAATATACTTTAATTATAGATTTGTTAATCTATTTGATTAGTTTGGAATCTTGCAGACTGGAATAGGCCCCATTTTATGCAAATTTAATTTTCTTATTTTTTCATATTTTTCACGATTTGGAGAATTTGGATTGTTCATTGCTTCTTCCAATTCACTGTACTTTAATCCTAGCTGATCTTCATCAGTTCTCCCATCATCCCAAAGTCCATCTGTTGGATCTGCATCAATAATTTCCTTTAATATTTTTAATTCTTTTCCCATTTCCCAAACATCAGTTTTATTACAATCTCCTAGTGGTGATATGTCTACTCCACCATCACCATACTTGGTATAAAAACCAACACCAAAATCCTCTACTTTATTTCCTGTGCCTACAACAATTCCCCTGGTGGCTGCAGCTACTTGATAAAGTGATACCATTCTTAGCCTTGCTCTTGAATTTGCGAAGCCAAGAGCATTTTTAAATTTTGACAATGAAAGCTTAAAACTTTCAAATAGTTGATCTAAATTTACTGTATGAGCTTCAACATTCTTAAAATTTTTTATTAACCATTCTTGATGTTTTAAACTTAAATCGTGTTGTAAAGATTTTTGTTTAATTGGCATCGATAATACAATTGTTTTTAAACCAGTCATTGCACTTAGAGTGCTTGAAACTGAAGAATCAATTCCACCAGAAATACCTATGACTAATGACTTGGCCTGACTAGGCATGCTGTTTATGTAATCTTTTATCCAGTTACTTATGAAGATAGTTTTTTCAGAGTGTATCATAATTTTAAAATTTAAACAAAAATTGTATTTAATACAATTGTTTAAGATGCCGCTTTAATATTATTTTTCGAATAAGAAGCATTTTTTTTAATTTCATCTGAAATTAAAAATGCCAATTCTAAAGCTTGATTTGCATTAAGTCTTGGATCACAATGTGTATGGTATCTATGTGATAAATCTTGATCTGATATTTTTTGAGCCCCGCCAGTGCACTCAGTAACATTTTGACCTGTCATTTCAATATGTAGGCCACCAGCATAACTACCTTCACTCTGATGACATGAAAATACATTCTTAACTTCTTTAACAACATTATTAAAAGGTCTAGTCTTATATCCTGATGTAGATTTTATTGTATTACCATGCATTGGATCACATGACCAAATTACATTTAATCCTTCTTTTTTAATTGCTCTAACTAATTTGGGTAAAAATTTTCCCACACTATCATGACCAAATCTAGAAATTAATGTAATTTTACCTTTTTCATTTTTAGGATTAATTTTATTACACAGCTTAATTAAATCTTCTGCTTTTAATGTTGGTCCACATTTAATTCCAATTGGATTTTTAATTCCTCTACAAAATTCAACATGTCCTCCATCTAATTGTCTTGTTCTATCTCCTATCCAAACAAAATGCGCAGATGTATCATGGTGTTCTCCAGTAGTAGAATCTATTCTTGTCATTGATTGTTCAAATGGTAATAATAATGCCTCATGAGAAGTCCAAAAATTTACAGTTTTTAATCTTCTGTTAAAATCAGAATTAATTCCACATGCATCCATAAATGCTAATGCATCTGTAATTTTATCTTCAAGTTCTTTAAATTTTTTAGCTTCAGGACTTTTTTTAATAAATCCTAAATTCCAAGTATGTACTTTTTTTAAATCTGCAAAACCACCATTGGCAAAAGCTCTTATAAGATTAAGAGTGGATGCTGATTGGGAGTAAGCTTTAAATAATCTTTTAGGGTCAGGAATTCTTGATTTTTCATTAAATTCTATTCCGTTAATATTGTCACCTAGGTAACTTGGCAGTTCTAATCCATCAATATTTTCTGTAGGTGCACTTCTAGGTTTTGAAAATTGTCCAGCAATTCTTCCTAGTTTAATTACTGGTAAGGATGCTGAATAAGTCAAAACTAATGACATTTGTAAAATTAATTTAAATGTATCTCTGATATTATCTGGGTGAAATTCGGCAAAACTTTCTGCACAATCACCTCCTTGTAATAAAAATGCTTTACCGTCAACTACATCTGCCAATTGTTCTTTCAAGTGTCGTGTTTCACCAGCAAAAACTAATGGCGGAAAATTTTTAATTTTGTTAAGCACTCCGTCTAATTCTTTTTTATTTGGATAATCCGGTATGTGCTTTACAGGATAATTTCTCCAACTATTTATTTTCCAATTTTTCATATTCAACCTAGGAGTGTTCTACCAGAGTTTGTTAATTATTCAACAGTAACAGATTTAGCTAAATTTCTTGGCTTATCTATATCATACCCTTTTTTTAATGCAGTGTAGTAAGCTAGTTTTTGCATAGGGATCGTTAATAAAAATGGAATCAGATCATCGTTAATATTTTCTACTTCAACAGTTTCCCAAATATTTTCTGAGACCACTTCATCTTTACTTTTATTAGTGATTAATAAAACCTTTGCACCTCTGGCTATTACTTCTTGCATGTTAGAAATTATTTTTGAATAGTATTTGTCTCTAGGAGCCAAAACAACAACAGGCATTCCATTTTCTATTAAAGCTAAAGGGCCATGTTTCATTTCCCCCGCTGGATATCCTTCGGCATGAGTATAAGAAAGCTCTTTAAGTTTTAAAGCACCCTCTAACGCGATTGGATAAGACATACCCCTACCAAGAAACATTGAGCCTTTTGCTTCAGCAAATGTATTTGCAGCAGACTGAATTTTTTTTTCACTTAATAATGTTTTTTCAATAAGTTTAGGCAATTCTTTTAGATCTTTAATTTTTTGAACATAATTATCTTTTGTTATATTTTTTTTTAAAAACGAAAATTTTAATGCCACAATATAAAGCACAAGTAATTGTCCAAGAAAAGCCTTGGTTGAAGCTACTCCTATTTCAGGACCACAATGAATTGGTAGTATAAAATTTGAGTCTCTAGCAATAGAGCTTTCGATTACATTAACAATACATGCTGTTTTCATATTATTTTTATTACATAAATCTAAGGCAGCATAAGTGTCTGCTGTTTCTCCAGATTGTGAAACAAAGAGATATAAAGTATCTTTTTTAAATCTATTTTTTCGATATCTAAACTCTGACGCTACATCAACAGTTACATCTAAAGTTGTTAATTCTTCAAACCAATATTTTGCTGTTAAACAAGAATTATAAGCTGTTCCACAACCTATTAATGTTACAGAATTAATATCATTTAATCTCCATGGAAAATTATGAATATTGATATCATTGTTAATATTATCAACATATTCATTAATACAATCTTTGAGAGTTATAGGCTGTTCTTCAATTTCTTTAGCCATGAAATGTTTAAAGTCACCTTTGTCATAATTTTCTTCATTTCTAGACAGATGTAAAATTTTTTTATTTACTTTATTTCCAGTTTCATCAAAAAATTCAATCTGGTCTTTTTTAACAATACAAAACTCTCCATCATTTAAATATGATATTTTGTTTGTCATTGATTTAAGTGCATATGAATCTGATCCTAAATAATTTTCATTTGGGCCATAACCAACTGCAAGTGGTGATCCTCTTCTTGCACCTACAATCAAATCTGGCTGATCTTTAAAAATGATGCCAAGAGCAAAGCTACCATGAAGCTGTTTAAGCATTTTTAGAATTGAATTTTTTAAATCATTTTCTTTTAAGTATTCAGTAATTAAATGAACAATTACTTCTGTATCAGTTTGAGATTTGAACTTATGTCCTTTGCCAATTAAATATTTTTTTAGAATTGTTGAGTTTTCTATAATTCCATTATGAACAACGGAAACTGTTTTAGATGAATGGGGATGAGCATTTATTGTGTTAGGAATACCGTGTGTTGCCCATCTGACATGCCCTATCCCAACCAATCCTGACATATTTTTAATTAATGGATTTTTTTCTAAATTATCCACTCTTCCCTCTGATTTAATTTCATTAATAAGTCCATCAGATAAAGTTGCTATGCCTGCTGAGTCATAGCCTCTATATTCTAATTTTCTAAGTGAATTAATTATATCTGAAGATACAGATTTGTTACTAGTTATACCTATAATTCCACACATAAATTATTTCTTCTTTCTCTTATAATTTTTAACTTCAACTTGTTGTGATCTTGTCAATGCTAAAGATTTTTTTTCAACATTTTTAGTTATTACTGATCCAGCTCCAACAATACTGTTTTCATTTATTGTAACTGGGGCAACTAAAGATGAATTTGAACCTATAAAAACATTATTTTTAATTTTAGTTTTATTTTTTTTAATACCATCATAATTGCAGGTTATTGTACCAGCGCCTATATTAACTGATTTTCCAATATCACTGTCTCCGACATAAGATAAATGATTTATTTTGGATTTTTTTCCAATGATACTTTTTTTAATTTCAACAAAATTACCCACTCTTGAACCTTCCTTTAAAACTGTACCAGGTCTAATTCTTGCATAGGGACCTATATCAACTTTATTTTCAATCTTGCAATTTTCCAAATGAGAAAATGAATTAATTTTTACATTATTGCCAATTTTAACTTTTTCACCAATAACAACATATGGTTCAATAATGACATTTTTCCCAATCTTAGTATCTTCTGAGAAAAATATTGTTTCTGGACCATTCATTTTAACACCAGATTTAATAAATTTATTTCTGAGTTTATTTTGAATTTTTTGTGAATTTATTTGTTTCATCTAAGAAAATCTTTATAGTAAGTGTAAAGTTATCTTAATTCACAAATTGTTTCTTAAAAATACTTTATTAATGACTCAAAAATATACAATTTTATTTGATCTGGATGGAACATTAGTTGATACGGCGCCTGATTTAATGCACGCACATAACTTTGTTATGAAAAAGTATGGCTTCCCCACCAAATCAACGAATGAAATTAGAAATTTAGTTGGCAAAGGTGCTGGTGCACTAATTGGAAGATCAATCTGGGGGCAGGCAAAAAAAGAATTTCATAATGTGGATGATAAAAAAATAAAAAATCAAATGTCCAAAGATTTTATTAGCTTTTATGGCAAAAATATTATTAAGGAAAGTACTCTAATTAATGGTGTGAAAGAATTTTTAAAGTGGTGCAAAGAACAAAATATTTCAATGGCTGTGTGTACCAATAAAACAGAACACTTAGCAATTGATCTTTTAAAAAAAATTGGAATCTATGATTACTTTGAATATGTGGCTGGACATAATACTTTTGACTATTGCAAGCCAGATCCCAGACATCTAACAAATATTATAGAAATTCTAAATGGTGATTTAAAAAAAGCGTTAATGATTGGTGATAGTGAAACTGATGCTAATGCTGCAAAGGCAGCATCTTTACCTGTAATTTTATTAGAGAATGGCTATACAGAAAAAAATACTAATGAAATATATCACGATCATTTAATAAAAGACTTCATTAATATAGAAAAAATCGTTTCTAAATATTTAAAAGATTGATTAAATTTTTTTTTTTATTATTACTTAGATCAAGAAAATTATGGAGGTATTTTGATTTCACATAAAGTAAAAGTTTATCCATCAAAAATTTACTTACCCAAAAAAAAACAATTAGCATGGAAAATTGCTGAAATAGCCTCTGATAATGCTAAATTAGATAAAAATTCGTCTGAGATGGTTATCAACAGAATGATTGACAATGCATCTGTAGCAATAGCTTCACTTAATAGAAAAGCTGTTATTACTTCAAGAGAGATGGCTTTAAAACATCCAAAAAAAAATGGTGCAACTTTATTTGGAGTGAACTCAAAGTTTAAATTTGATTGTGAATGGGCAGCTTGGTCAAATAGTACTGCCGTTAGAGAGCTTGATTTTCATGATACTTTTCTAGCTGCAGATTATAGTCATCCAGGAGATAACATTCCGCCTCTTTTAAGTGTTGCTCAACAAAATAAAAAAAGTGGATTGGATCTTTTAAGAGGAATTATTACAGCTTATGAAATTCAGGTTAATTTAGTAAAAGGTATTTGTCTTCATAAACATAGAATTGATCATATAGCGCACTTGGGTCCAAGTGTTGCAGCTGGTTTAGGTGCGATGCTTAAATTAAATACAGAAACAATTTATCAAGCTGTTCAACAAGCCTTACATACAACAATATCAACTAGACAGTCTAGAAAAGGAGAAATTTCTAGTTGGAAAGCTTTCGCTCCCGCACATGCTGGTAAGCTTGCCATTGAAGCAGTTGACAGAGCTATGCGTGGTGAAGGTGCGCCTAGCCCTATTTACGAGGGTGAAGACAGTGTTATTGCAAGAATATTAGATGGGAAAAAAGCTGTCTATAATGTTCCATTACCAAAAAAAAGTGAAAGTAAAAAAGCTATCTTAGAAACTTACACTAAAGAATATTCGGCAGAATATCAAGCACAGGCATTAATAGATATTGCAAAAAAATTAAATAAAAAAATATCTAACCTTGGTCGAATTAAAAAAATTGATCTATATACAAGCCATCATACGCATTATGTGATTGGCACAGGTGCAAATGATCCACAAAAAATGGATCCTAAAGCCAGTAGAGAAACTTTAGATCACTCAATTATGTATATTTTTGCTGTAGCTTTAGAAGATGCTGATTGGCATCATGTTAAGTCTTATACAAAACAAAGGGCTAATAAAAAAAGCACTATTAAGATTTGGAAATCAATTGTTACTCATGAAGATAAAAAATGGACAAAAAAATACCATGATTCTAATCCGAAAAATAAATCTTTCGGTGCAAAAGTTGTTGTTACAATGAATAATGGTAATAAGATAATAGAACAGCTTGATCGAGCTGACGCACACCCTTATGGAGCTCGTCCATTTAAAAGACAAAACTACATCCAAAAATTTTTAATGCTTACAGGTGGTATTTTAGATAAAAAAGAAAGTTCAAATTTTTTAAAAACAGTTCAAAATCTGAAAAATTTAAAACCTGGAGAATTAAACAAATTAAATATTTGTGTAAAAGGAAGTCAACTAAAGAAAAATACAAAAAAAGGAATTTTCTAGTGCACTTTATAGATAAAGAGCCCAGTCAAAAAAGATTAGATTTTGTAAATAAACTTAAAACAAACAAAATTCTAAGAGTTCCGGGCGCATATAATCCCTTAACAGCAAAATTAATTGAAGAAATTGGTTACGATGCCGTTTATGTTTCAGGTGGAGTTATGGCTAATGATCTAGGATTTCCAGATATAGGCTTAACAACATTACAAGATGTTAGTACAAGATCTTATTTAATTTCAAGAGTCACTAATCTTCCAACTATTGTTGATATAGATACAGGCTTTAAATCGTGTGTGGAAACAATAAAAACTTTTGAAGAATTTGGAATAACCGCAGTTCATTTAGAAGATCAAGTTGAACGTAAAAGGTGTGGCCATCTTGATAATAAAGAATTAATTTCAACTGCTGCAATGGTTAAAAAAATTAAAGAGTGTGTTTCAGCTAAACAAGATGAAAATTTTAAAATTATTGCTAGATCTGATGCTAAAGATGTTGAAGGTATAGATAAAATGATTGATAGATGTAAAGCATACATTGATGCTGGTGCAGAAATTATTTTCCCAGAAGCTCTTCATGATGAAAAAGATTTTGAAAAAGTTAGAAATGAGCTTTCCAGTTATTTGCTAGCTAATATGACTGAATTTGGTAAATCAAAACTATTCAACTATAAAGAATTAGAAAATTTTGGATATAATATTGTAATATATCCGGTAACCACTCAAAGATTAGCCATGAAAAATGTAGAAGATGGCTTACGAGACATTTATGTGAATGGACATCAAAACAATATTATTGATAAAATGCAGACTAGAAAAAGATTATATGAATTGGTTGAATATGAAAAATATAACTCTTTAGATGAAAAGATTTATAATTTTAATACTGAAGGGCATGAATAATGAGTGAAGATATAAAAAAAGGGTTATTGGGCATAGTTGTTGATGAAACTGAAGTATCTAAAGTTATGCCAGAAATTAACTCCCTAACATACAGAGGCTACGCGGCACAAGATCTGTGTGAAAGATGTAAATTTGAAGAAGTTGCATATTTAATTTTAAATGGAGAGCTGCCAAATAAAAAAGAATTAAAAAAATTTGAAAAAGAAGAGTCTAAAGAAAGATTATTATCAAAAAACTTGATTAATATTCTTAAACAAATACCAAAAAAATCCCACCCGATGGATGTTGCAAGAACAGCCGTTAGTGTTATGGGTTTAGAAGATAAAGAAACTACAGATAATTCCCCTAAAGCTAATTTAAGAAAATCAATGAGAATATTTGCAAAAACTCCTTCTGCATTAGCAGCATTTTATAGACTACGAAAAGGAAAAAAAATTTTACCTCCAAAGAAAAAATTAACTTTTTCTGAAAACTTTTTTTATATGTGTTTTGGTAAAGTTCCAGAGAAAGAAATAGTAAAAGCATTTGATGTATCACTAATTTTATATGCAGAGCATAGTTTTAATGTTTCAACTTTTACTGCAAGAACTATTACCAGTAGCCTATCAGATATACATGGGGCAATTACTGGAGCAATAGCAAGCTTGAAGGGCCCCTTGCATGGAGGTGCCAATGAAGAAGTTATGCATATGATGAATAAAATTAAAAAACCAGAAAATGCACTAAAATGGATTAACAAAGCCCTAGACAACAAAGATGTTGTGATGGGATTTGGACATAGGGTTTATAAAAGTGGTGACTCAAGAGTTCCCACAATGAGAGAATATTTTAGACGAGTTGCAAAAGCAAAAAAAGATAAAAAATTTGAAAAAATTTATGACATTGTTGAAAAAGTTATGATTGAAAGAAAAAACATTCACCCGAATGTTGACTACCCCACTGGTCCAACTTACCATTTAATGGGTTTTGATACTGATTTCTTTACTCCAATATTTGTAATATCAAGAATAACTGGATGGTCAGCACATATTATGGAACAACATGCTGCTAATAAATTAATTAGACCATTGGCAAGTTATAAAGGAAGTAAACACAGACAGGTCATTCGATTAAATCAAAGATAAATTGATTCTTGTTTATTTATGAAGAAAATAATATAATTCTATCTGATAAAGTTAGATATCCTCAATTTTATACGCAATTATTTTTTGAAAGGAATAATCTTAAAATAAAAATTAAAACTGTAATTAACAATGAGTCCTTCACCTATGTTTTATCAAAATGCAAAAAAATAGAGACATTTAATAAAGAGAGTTAATTTTTTTATAAAGTTTTTTATTTTAAATTTTCTTTTTTGAATAAAGAAATACCATTTTCTAATTTATTTTTATATGATTCTTTGAAGCTTTCTAGCTGCCATCCACTTAGTCGTTTTTGAATTTCTTGAAGATTTTGTTCTTTCCATGCGTCGCTTGTTTCTAAAATTTTCCAAGTTTTTTTATCTTTAATACTTCTTCCGCAACCATAACAATAACCTGTGACAGGATCTATTTTGCAAATACTTATACAGGGTGAAACAATCATTTAAGATAAATATTAATTGAAAGCTTCGACCCAAGTTCCTCTTGTAGAAGCTTTAGAATATTCAGTAGCTCGTCCTTCAAAAAAATTCATATGTTCAACAGCATTTAACATTGTATCTAACCAACCTAAAGGATTTTTATCTATTTTATAAATTGGGTCTAAACCTAATTGTGAAAGTCTTCTATTGCCAATAAATCTAATATAGTCTTTAACCTCTTGTGCAGTTAGACCCTCCATAGGACCCATTTCAAAAGCTAAGTTAATAAAAGCATCTTCATGCTCTATAATTGTTCTGCAAGCATTATAAATTTCTTCTTTTAATTCTGGAGTCCAGATTTCAGGGTTTTCATGAATGAACTCTTTAAACAATCTAATCATAGAGTTACAGTGAAGAGTTTCGTCCCTTACAGACCAAGTAACAATCTGGCCCATACCTTTCATCTTATTATGTCTTGGAAAGTTAAGTAATATTGCAAAACTTGCGAACAATTGTAAGCCTTCTGTGAATGCACTAAATACAGCAACTGTTAACGCTATATCTTTTTTTGATTTCATATCGAAATTTTGCATATAATCAAATTTATCTTTCATCTCTTTATATTTCATAAAAGCTGAATATTCTGATTCTGGCATTCCTATAGTATCAAGAAGATGTGAGTATGCCGCTATATGAACTGTTTCCATTGAAGCAAAAGCTGTCATCATCATCAAAACTTCTGTTGGTTTGAATACAGTTGTGTAATGTCTCAAATAACAATTTTGAACCTCAACATCAGCTTGGGTGAAAAATCTAAAGATTTGCGTTAATAAATTTTTCTCTGATTGTGTTAAGTTTTTTTGCCAATCTCTAACATCATCGCCAAGTGGCACTTCTTCTGGTAACCAGTGAATTCTTTGTTGAGTTAACCACGCATCATAACACCATGGATATCTAAATGGTTTATAAACAGGATTTTCAACTAACAAACCCATTTTTTGTGGTTGAATAATTTCTTTTTTTTCAGGTTGTATAATTTCTGATTTTATTTTTTCTGCTACTGACATGATAGGCATTCCTCATATTCTGGCTGTTCATTTGTTTTTTCTTTTGATTTATAAACGTTTGCAGTAACGTCTGTTGCATTTGCATCATTAACATTCTCTGCTCGTTGTATTGACTTTGATCTACAATAATAAAGACTTTTTAATCCTTTTTTCCAAGCATCAAAATGAATTTGATGCAGTTCTTTCTTATGCACATCTGCTGGTAAAAATAAATTAATAGATTGAGCTTGAGAGATGTATGGAGTTCTGTCTCCACTTAATTCAATTATCCATTTTTGGTCTAGCTCAAAAGCAGTCTTAAATACATCTTTTTCGATATCTGTTAAAAAATCTAGATGAGATACAGAGCCTTCATTGGTCGTAATAGTTGACCACACTTCATCTGTATTTTTACCTTTTTTTTCTAATAGTTCTTGAAGGTATCTATTTCTAACATTAAATGAACCTGACAAAGTTTTATGTGTATAACTATTAGCAGCAACAGGTTCTACTCCTGGTGAAGCGCCACCACATATAACTGAAATTGACGCTGTTGGAGCTATTGCTGTTTTATTTGAAAATCTTTCTTTAAAACCATAGTCTGCGGCATCAGGACAAGCACCTCTTTCATCTGCTAAATCTTTAGATGACTGATCAACTTGTTCTTGGATATGTTTAAATATTTTTTTATTCCAAACCTTACTCATTACTGATTCAAGTGGAATTCTATGTTTTTGCAAGTATGAATGAAAACCCATCACTCCCAGTCCAACACTTCTTTCTTTTTCTGCAGAATATTTCGCATCAGCAAATTGGTCGGGTGCACGATTAATAAAATCAGTCAGCACATTATCTAAAAATTTCATAACATCACTAATAATGTTTTTATCATCTTTCCACTCATCATATTTTTCTAAATTTAATGAAGATAAGCAACACACTGCAGTTCTATCTCTTCCATCTTTATCTATACCAGTTGGTAAAGTAATTTCACTGCATAGATTAGAAGTTTTAACAGTTAAGTTTGCAAGCTTATGATGTTGTGGAATTTGTCTATTAACAGTATCAATAAAAATTATATATGGCTCACCTGTTTCAATTCTTGCTGTAAGCAATCTAATCCATAAATTTCTTGCAGAAATAGTTTGCTGTATGGTTCCATCAGCTGGACTTTTTAATGCCCATTGTTCATCTTTTTCTACAGCTCTCATAAATGCATCCGAAACTAAAATACCATGGTGAAGATTTAATGATTTTCTATTTGGGTCACCACCTGTGGGTCTTCTCATTTCAATAAACTCTTCTATCTCTGGGTGATCAATTGGAAGATAGCAAGCTGCAGATCCCCTTCTTAGTGAACCTTGACTGATTGCCATAGTTAAAGAATCCATAACTTTAATAAATGGAATTATTCCTGAGGTTTTTCCAACTTTGCCAATTTTTTCTCCAATTGATCTAAGATTTCCCCAATAACTTCCAATTCCACCTCCCTTTGCAGCTAACCAAACATTCTCACTCCATAAATCAAGTATTCCACCTAAGCTATCTGAGGCTTCATTTAAAAAACATGAAATTGGTAATCCTCTTTTTGTTCCCCCATTTGAAAGAACAGGTGTGGCAGGCATAAACCAAAGATTACTAATATAATTATAAAGTCTTTGTGCATGCAAATTATCATCAGCGTATGTGCTTGCGACTCTTGCAAATAAGTCTTGGTAGGATTCGTTTGGTCCTAAATATCTGTCTGTTAAAGTTGCTCTACCAAAATCTGTAAGGTTAGAATCCCTAGATCTATCAATTTTAATTATGATTCCCTTTTCGTTCTGGAATAATTCAGTTTCGTTACTCAAAGAAAACAAGTCAGGTCTATTTTCTTTTTTTGTATTATCAACTTTTGGGCTAAATTCAGAGACAGCTTTCTTTAGTGCCTGTGATAGAATATTGTTCATAATGTTTATTTGTTTTATTTAGTATAACACAAAACAACTATATGTTGTGTGCTATTATTGTTGATATACTATATAAATCATAAATCAACAGAACATTTATAGAACATTTAAAATAAAAATCAACAAAATATTTAAAAAAATATAAGTAATATAAGCAATGTCTAAAGATATAAAAATTGATCCATATGGTTTCAGAGAATATGACGCAAGATGGTTGTATGAAAAAGACATAAACAAGGCAGGAATTAAGAATCTAGGTAAGGGTTTAGGAACACAAATAATAAAACATACAAAAAAAAATAACCCAAGAGTGATTGTTGGACATGATTACAGATCATACAGTGAAGAAATTAAACTAGAATTAAAAAAAGGATTAATTTCAACAGGCTGTTTTATTGAAGACGTAGGTTTGTCACTATCGCCAATGGTTTATTTTGCACAATTTAATTTAGATGCTGATGCCATTGCAATGGTTACCGCAAGTCACAATGAAAATGGCTGGACCGGCGTTAAAATGGGTATCAAAAAAGGTTTAACTCATGCGCCAGAAGAGATGCAAGAATTAAAAGACATTACATTAAATCAAAAATTTATTGAGGGACAAGGAGATCAAAAAAAAATAGACAATTTCCAACAAGTTTATAAAGATGATTTAATTAATAAGAATAAAATTAAGAAAAAAATTAAAGCAGTTGTCGCTTGTGGAAATGGTACAGCTGGAATATTTGCACCTGATATTTTAAGAGGTATTGGGTGTGAAGTTGTAGAGTTAGATTGTAATCTAGATTGGACTTTTCCTAAATATAATCCAAACCCTGAAGACTTAGAAATGCTCCACGAAATAAGTAAAGCTGTTAAAGATAATAATGCTGATATTGGATTTGGTTTTGATGGAGATGGAGATAGAGTTGGTGTTATAGACAACAAAGGTAATGAAATTTTTTCAGATAAAATTGGATTAGTGATCGCAAGAAATTTATCAAACACTCATAAGGGTTCTAAGTTCATAGTTGATGTTAAATCAACAGGATTATATTCAACAGACAAAGTTTTATTAGAAAATAACTGTGAAACTATTTATTGGAAAACAGGTCACTCACACATTAAAAGAAAAGTTAATACTGAAAAAGCTTTAGCAGGATTTGAAAAAAGTGGTCACTTCTTCTTTAATCAACCATTAGGATTTGGTTATGATGATGGAATTAATTCGGCAATTCATGTGTGTCATTTATTAAACAATCAAAATAAAACAATGAATAAAATTATAAACGAATTACCTAATACCTTTCAAACACCAACAATGGCACCTTTTTGCAAAGATGAAGAAAAATATCAAGTAGTTGAAGATTTAGTAAAACATGTAGAACAAATCAAAAGCAATAAAAAAAAAATTGATAACCAGGAAATTACAGAAATACTAACCGTAAATGGAGTTAGATTTTCGTTTGAAGATGGTTCATGGGGTTTAATAAGAGCATCATCAAATAAACCCTCGTTAGTAGTAGTTACTGAAAGTCCTACCTCAGATAAAAGAAAGAAACAAATATTTGATTTTATTGATGATTTGCTTCAAAAAACAGGCAAAGTGGGAAATTATGATCAAAAAATTTAATATTATAAAACTAAGATAAAATTAAATTAAAATACACAATTAATTATGAGTTAATTTTTTATTTATAAATTTTTTAAATGATTGATATCCAACTGTATATCTCCATTTGATTGGCTTTGCGTTTCCATAGCATCTGTACTTATAAGTCTGTAGTCTAAGTTATTAATGTCACTTAACTTACTATATAAAGTATTGGTATAATTTTTCGGCCTAATTTCAATTATTTTTGTACCTTTTTTACAAAAAACTAAGTTTGCTAAGCCAGCTCCATGAGAGCCTATTACATAATTAGCATTCTGAAACAAATAAACTTCTTCAAAAAAATTCAAATTTTCTGTTTTATATTTTGTAAAACCTTTGTTAACCAAAAATTCAGAGATCTCTTTATCGTTAATAAATTGACAATGTTTTGATACTGAACCAGACCTATCTATAAAAATTTTATCATTACATGTAAATTTTTTTGCACATTCTAAAAAAGTATTCCTCAACCATTCAACAACCCAAAGTGGTATAAATTTAGATTGTTCAGAAAAATAACCACTATTATAGGATATTGGATCAGTACAAATTATCTCGTCAGATTGAATGTGGCGATATTTTTGGGAGTCAATAATATTTATTTTTTCAAGACCAAGAGGTATCAATGCTTGAATTTGATAATTTTTTAATTTATGTGAATATAAATAGTCTAAATCCTTAATATCATAAATCTCTAAATAAAGCTGTATTTTGGGAAGCATGTCAAAAAGCCAATGATAATAATTAAAATTGCCACTTGCTCCTTGAGCTAAAGATAAAACTCTTCCATTAAAATTTTTTTTTATTCTTGGTGTACCTTTATTTAAACAAATATTCTTATCAGCACTCATTAAATTACCTGATATTTGTTGAAATGAAATATTATCAATAATTTTTTTTTTATCGATTATTGCAACATTTTCTACATTATCAGTATAAATTCTACCTTTTATAATCTTATAAATTTTATATTTCTTTTTAAAATAATCAATAATATATTTATTTTCAATTGTTTGAATGCTAATTTCTGAAGAATCTAAATTATTTTTATTATAAATAATTTTTCCATAAGCTAATTTAAAAATTAATTGAAAAAAACTCTTAAAAATTTTTTGTAATAATTTTTTTATTTTTTTCATATAGGATTCTATAATAGCTGTGGACTATAAATAGTCCAATATACATCAGGTAATATTATTCTATTTTTTAACAATCAAGAACTTAAAGCCAAAATTATTGTTAATAAATGAATAATTATTTATTTTTTACATTCTCCAATTGATCCAAGATTACATTTTTTACCATCAATCCAAGTAACATTATTTAGATTTGCTCCTTCAAAATTAGAATTAAGTATATTTGCAGCAGTAAAATCTGCTTCAAAAAGATTACTATTATGAAAATTAGTTTCAATCAAGGATGAGCCTTTAAAATTTGCTCTTGTTAGATTGGCGCTTGAAAAATTTGCTTTTTCAAAATTTCCTCCTTCAAGGTTTGATTCATATAAATTAGCTCTAACAAAAGAAGATTCTGAAAAATTTCCAAAAGATAAAGATGAGTTCATCATTATACTTTTGTCAAAAATAACTTTAATAAAACCTGTAAACGATAAATTGGAGTTAGGTAAGTATGAACCGGTTAAGTTTTGCTCATCAGAGAATTGACAATTTGAATAATCTACACTGTCAGACAGTGAATCATCACAACCAGCTTGCACATTATTTATTAAAAATAATAACAAAAAAAATATACTAAGTAGTTCTTTCATTATAATTAATTCTAACATGAATAGTATTTAAAGATAATACACTTATTACGTGTGAAAGATTTGCAAGAGAATCAGTTAAAAGTATAGTTGGGGTGACGTAGGGAGACTGAAACCACCCCAGAGTACCTTCCTCAAAATAATTTTTTTAATTTCAAAATATTCTTTAATAACAATTTTTTAGTGTAAATTTTTTCTTTAACAACCTAGAATGAAAGTGGCCAAGAACTATTTTTTTTGCTTCTAGTAATAATATGTATATGAAGTTGTGGTACAATATTACCAATTTTTTCAACATTAAGTTTTGAAGTTTTAAAAACTTTTTTCATAATTTTACTACATAAAACTAATTCTTTCATAAGTAAAATTTGATCTTTTGTATTAAGTTCGGTTATGTCGTTAATTTTTTTTCTTTTTGGGATTAAAATAATCCATGGGAATTTAGAATTATTAATTAATCTAAAACTACATAATTTTAAATCAGCGATATAATATTATTTATTAAGAAAATTTTTATTTACTTTATTCATTAAATTTTGAAATATTCATATAATAAATTAGAAGCTACTAATAAAAGAAAAATACCAAAATATTTACTAATTTTATTTTTATTAATTTTATGGACAGTTCTCGCTCCTATTCTTGCCATAAACGTTGTAATTGGAACAAATATTAAAAAAGTTGGTATATTTATAAACCCAACACTTAAAGGAATTTGAGTTTTTAAATAACTGCCTGTAATTAAAAATCCAATAGCACCAAAAAATGCTATTAAAAAACCAATAGCTGCAGCACTACCTATGGCTCTATTAATTGAGTAACCAAAAAATTTTAGTATTGGCACATTCATTATAGCTCCACCAATTCCCATTGGGGCAGATATAAAACCTGATAAAAAACCAAGAATAATTTTTGAGTAAAGTTTAATTTCTTTAGTTGTATTTTTTTTTTTTTTTTTTTAAATCAAAAAAAAAAAACCAAAAAAAAAAAAAAAAACGAAAAAAAAAAAAACAACAACCTACAAAAAAAAAAAACAAATAAAGAAAAACAAATAAAAAAAAAGAACAATATGAAAAAAAAAAAA
>Ga0114997_10001320_pt1 | contig 20680 bp, 25 predicted proteins | sample ArcticOcean_MG_C_2_FD_87045 | JGI IMG/M metagenome (GOLD analysis project Ga0114997, IMG submission 87045) | Marine microbial communities from western Arctic Ocean - ArcticOcean_MG_CB4_136 | ecosystem: Environmental > Aquatic > Marine > Oceanic | place: Arctic Ocean: Canada Basin | collected...
GGAACAGTTAATTTATTTACTCACACTTTAAAAAGACTTGGAATCGAAGTTAGATATGCCGATCCTTCTGATCCAAAAAATTTTGAAAAACAAATTGACAAAAAAACAAGATGTATTTATGCAGAAACTTTACCAAATCCATATTTACGTGTTTTTCCAATTAAAGAAGTTGCCGACATAGGAAGAAAACATAATGTCCCTTTAATAATGGATAATACAGCTGCACCCGTTATATGTAAACCAATAGAACATGGAGCTGCTGTTGTGATCCATTCTTTAACAAAATATATAGGAGGTCATGGTACTGTCATCGGAGGATGTTTAGTTGACGGTGGTAATTTTGATTGGACCTCTGATCCCAAAAGACAGCCATTATTCAATGAACCTGACGCAAGTTACGGTGGCGCCATTTGGGGAAAAGTAGTTCCTGAATTAACAGGCGCAAATGTAGCATACGCAGTGCGTGCTAGAGTAGTTTTGCTACGAGATTTAGGATCAGCCCTAGCTCCAGATAATGCTTTTGGAATAATTCAAGGTTTAGAAACAGCACCTTTAAGAATGAAACAACACTGTTCAAATGCACAAAAAGTTGTTGATTTTTTAACTAAACATAAAAGTGTAGATAGAGTTATTTATCCTAACATTCACAAAGGTGAGATTGGTGATAGAGCTAAAAGATATTTCAAAGGTGGAAACGGTGGATTAGTTGGTGTTGAAGTTAAAGGAGGAGTTGATGCCGGAAAGAAATTTATCGAAGCACTTCAAATGTTTTACCATGTAGCTAATATTGGTGATGCTAGAAGTTTAGCGATACATCCAGCTACAACAACTCATAGTCAACTCACTTCAGAAGAACTTTTAGCAGCTGGTGTTACTCCTGGTTATGTTCGATTATCAATAGGAATAGAACATCCGGATGATATAATTGCAGATCTAGATCAGGCGTTAAATGCTTCTGGAAAAACAAAACTTAAAGCAGTTAGTTAGTTTTTGTATTTAAGAATAAAAAATAAACACTTGAACTAATTAAAAAAATTGAACTTATTTGGTGCATAGATGAAATAAAAATTTGTGCACCAGAAAGTAGTGTAAAAATTCCAAGTAAAATTTGTAAAGTTAATAAAACACCAATTATATATATAGTTTTAAAATAATCTGAAATTTTTTTCTGATAAATTTTAACTAACATAAAAAAGTAAAAAATCATTATCAAATAAGCTAAATTTCTGTGAATAAATTGAACAAGAGAAGGATTGTTTAAGCTAGAAAGATTAAATAAATTAGTAATTAAATTATCATCAGGAAAATAATTTTCTCCCATAAGTGGCCAAGTGTTATAAATTTTACCAGCATCCATTCCAGAAACGAAAGCACCTACAATCAACTGCGTAAACAATAGAACAACAAAAACAATTGGAAAAAAATTGTTAATTTTTTTATTAGGTAATTCAATTCCCCTATAATTCAAGAAATTCCAAAAAATTAAAGAAAGAATTATAAAAGCTAACACTAAATGCAATGCTAATCTGTAATGGCTTACATCAACTCTATTAACAAGTCCACTTGAGACCATAAACCAACCAATAAATCCTTGTAAGCAAATTAGTAAAAATATTATATGAAAATTTATTGTCTTTTTAAAACCTATTTTAATTGTAAAAAAAATTAGTGGTATTAAAAAAAGTACACCAATTAATCTACCTAAAATTCTATGTATAAACTCCCACCAAAAAATTACTTTAAATTCGTCTAACGTCATTGAATAATTTTGAATTTTGTATTCAGGAATTTTTTGATATAAAGCAAAATAATGATTCCATTGATCAATATTTAAAGGAGGTAGTACTCCAGAAAATAGCTGCCATTGTGTTATTGATAAACCAGAGTCAGTAAGTCTTGTTAAACCACCCACAACTATCATTATTGACACAATAAGAAAAATTGAAATTAACCAATATTCAATATATTTACTTATTATATTTTTTTCTATGTACATATAAGAATAAATATATTATTTATTAGTAAATCCAATTGATTAAATGTCACCTAAAAATAAAAAAAAACTAGATATTCTAAGAAAAAAATTAGATAACCTTGACAATAAGCTCCTGAATATTATCAAAATAAGAACTGAAATCATAAAGAATGTTATACCTTTAAAAAATAACAAAAAAGAGATTGTTGATAAAAAAAGAATAACTTTTATTTTAAGAAAAATAAAGAAAGCATCCATTAAAAGAAAAATAGACCCAACAATAACAAAAAAAATTTGGAAGAATATGATTTGGTCTTATATTGAGTTCGAAAGAAAGCTTTTTAAGAAAAAATAATTATTTACTATGTGGTGGTAATTTCTTCTCAACAAAAGTTTCATGTTTTCTAGTTGATGGATTATATTTTTTTGCTTTTAACTTAATTTTAGCTTTCTCTCCACTTGCTGGTTTTTTTACATAATAAAAAAAAGAGCTATCCGGTTTACTTTCTGGAACAAGTCTTACTTTAATATGAGTTTTTTTAGCCATTATTTATATTTTTTTAATTCCTTAACTAGTTTAGAAATTTTTTTAACTTTAGTTTTAAAATTTGTAGAAACATCTAAAACAGGCTTATATATACTTAAATCAACATTTGCGTCAAGTGCATCTAAGTCAGTCGTATTTAATAATTTTTTAACTCCATTAATAGTATACCCCTTCTCTTTAAGTAAAAATTTGATGAGTTTAATAATTTTAAAATCTTTCTTAGAATAATACCTTCTTTTACCAGCCATAATTAATGGTCTGATTTGTTTAAATTCTTTTTCCCAATACCTAAGTGTGTGGGTTTGTAATTTTCCAGTATTTTTATCAATTAAATTCAATTTCTTTGCAACCTCTCCTATAGTTTTGTACGCATCTCCATTTTCTTTTTTATTTGTCATGAATTATTTATTTTTTTTTTAACTAAATAAGAAGGTTTGAATCTGACAACTTTTCTAGCTGATATCTGATACTCTTTCTTAGTTTTGGGATTACGACCTACTCTTGACTTTTTATCAAAAACTTGAAAAGTACCAAAAGATGTAATTTTAATTTTTTTTGATTTTATTAATTCATTCGCCATTGTTTCAAAAAAATCCGCAACTAATAAAAGTGAATTATTTTTTGAAAATCCCAATCTCATATTTAATTTATTAGCCAAATCTCTTTTGGTAAGACTTTTTCTATGCATATAAAAAAATATTAATAGTCATATTAATCAATATTTATTAAATTAGATTTTATTTTTTCAATTAAGTTACCTTTTACTATTTTATTACATAGATTAATTGAATGAGCAAATCCAACAGCGTCTGTAGAACCATGACTTTTCACGACAGGTCTTTCTAGTCCTAAAAATATAGCTCCATTATATTTTCTTGGATCTAATTTTTCTTTAAATTTTTTTAAAGCTTTGTAAGATAACAAAATTGAAAATTTATTTAATGATTTTCTTAAATTTTTCATAATAAAATTTGCAGTTCCTTCTGCCGTTTTAAGAGCAATATTTCCAGTAAATCCATCTGTAACAACTACATCTACATTACCATCCATGATATGATTAGGTTCTATATAACCACAAAAGTCTAAGTTTTTTAAGTTTTTATCTTTTAGGATTGAAAATGTTTTTTTAATTACATCATTTCCTTTGTGCTCTTCTGAACCAATATTTAGAAGTGCTATTTTAGGACGATCAATATCAAAAAGTGATTTGAATAATGCTGAGCCCATTGCAGAAAAATCAGTCAAATTCTTTTCATTACATTCGATGTTAGCTCCAAGATCAAGAACAATACTCATGTCTCTTGAGCTGGGCCAAAGACCAGCTAAAGCAGGTTTGCTTATACCATCAATAGTGTTTAACAAGAGTCTAGACATTAATAATAATGCCCCTGTATTACCCGCAGAGAGAGATATATCAGATTTATTTTCTTTTAGAGACTCAATAGCTTTCCACATACTTGAATCTTTGCCTTTTTTAGCAGCATTAAGTGGGCTTTCTTCATCTTTAATAATATCTTTTGTATCAATGATTTGGCAGAATTTACTAATCGAAGATTTTCTTTTAAGTTCCTTTTCTAAAATGTCCCTTTTTCCATAAAGTAAGAAAAAATTATCTTGGTTAGAATTTATTGATATATCAATTCCATCTACAATTTTTTCGGGAGAATTCTCTCCACTCATTGCGTCAACTGCAATTTTTACCTTATTAGACATTTTAAAATTTTAATTCTTATTTTTATTTTTTCGGCTCAAGAATTTGTTTGCCATTATACATCCCACTTTTTAAATCTATATGATGTGAAAGTCTATATTCTCCAGATTTTTTATCCTCTACAACATTTATGTTTTCCATTTTATGATGAGATCTTCTTTTATTTCTTCTAGACTTTGATGTTTTACGTTTTGGAACTGCCATTGATAAATGCCTTTATTTATAAATAAAATTTAATTCACCTTTTAATATACTATCATCATCCAAATCAAAACAAAAAGATTCATATTTATCAAAATAGTCAACTAAATCAGTATTTATAGGCTTTTTTGATAAATTATTTATTGAAAGATGCTTAAATAAAAATGGAGTTTTATCCATTCGAGAGGTTGATTTAAATGATTCACATTTTAATAATATACTATAAAAAACTTTAACTAAAAATTTCATATTTTTATTAATTGTAGTGTCGCCAAATCCGTTCTCTCTCAAATTAATTTCAATTTTTTTAAAAATATAATCAAACAGTTCTTGTGAGAGAATATTAAAATTTTTTTCTTTTTTCTTTTTTTTAAGTTTAATGAATATAAAAGAAGCGTGGAAGAAAATAAGATTTACTCTATTTTCAAATGTATCTAATAAATTCAAATCTAAAAAAAATAACTTATTGCGTGATAATGCAAGAATTTTATTGTATAACTTTATTTCATTTTGGTTTTTTGTTTTAAAAAAATTAAACATATGAAAAAAAAATTGTTTTTAATATTATTTGTCTTTTTTTTACTTTCTAATTGTCAGAATAATCCAGTTGTTAATACTCATGGATTATCATATTTAGAAAAAAGAGAAAAGTTAATAACAGAAAATAAATCAAATAAAAATGACGCAATTAAATTCTTAGGTCAACCTGCCACCAAAGGTATGACAAATGAAAATCTGTGGATTTACATAGAAAGAAAACAAGTTAAAGGTAAGCTTTTGAAGCTAGGAAGAAACCAGTTGGTTAAAAATAATGTTTTAGTCTTAAATTTCAACAAATATGGAATACTCGGTAAAAAAACTTTTTTTGATATAAATGATATGAATGATATTGATTTTGAAAAAAATATTACTTTAAATGACACAAAATCAGAAAATTTTATATATAGTTTTTTATCTAGTATAAGAACAAAAATGCAGGCAAAAAGAAAATAAATTAATGAGCTATTACAGCCAGAAGTAACAGTGCTACAATATTAGTTATTTTTATCATTGGGTTAACAGCTGGGCCCGCAGTATCTTTATATGGATCCCCTACCGTATCTCCTGTAACAGCAGCTTTATGAGCTTCAGATCCTTTACCGCCAAAGTTTCCATCTTCAATATATTTTTTCGCATTGTCCCATGCGCCACCGCCTGCTGTCATAGATAAAGCCATAAACAAACCTGTAACAATTACACCTAATAACATTGCACCAACAGCGGCTAATGCAGCTTCTATACCTGCAATAAAAAAAATTAAAATATAAAGAATTATTGGAGAAAGAACTGGCAGTAAAGACGGTATTATCATTTCTTTAATTGCAGCTTTGGTAAGAAGATCCACTAATTTACCATAATCTGGTTTACGTTTTCTTTTCATAATTCCTGGAATTTTTTTAAATTGTCTTCTAACTTCAACAACAACCGCTCCACCTGCTCTACCAACAGCTTGCATAGACATAGATGCAAATAAATAAGGTAACATTCCACCTATCAAGAGTCCTATTACTACAAATGGATTAGACAAATCAAAACTTACTGATACGTTTTCAAGAGCTGAACCTTCTACATTTGAATAATACTTTATATCTTCAGTGTATGCTGCAAACAAAACTAGAGCACCAAGTCCAGCAGATCCTATCGCATAACCTTTGGTTACAGCTTTTGTTGTATTACCTACAGCATCTAAAGCATCTGTAGTTTTCCTGACGCTTTTAGGAAGATTTGCCATTTGAGCTATTCCTCCCGCATTATCTGTTACTGGTCCATAAGCATCTAACGCAACTACCATTCCAGCAAGAGCCAACATTGTAGTAACAGCAATTGCTATTCCAAATAAGCCAGCCAAACTGTTAGTTACTAATATTCCAACCACTATTATAAAAGCTGGTATAGCTGTAGCTTCCATTGAAACAGCCAAACCTTGAATTACATTTGTTCCATGTCCTGTTGTAGAAGATTTTGCTATACTTCTTACAGGTCTAAAATTTGTTCCTGTGTAGTATTCTGTTATCCAAATAATTAATCCTGTTATTATCAATCCCACAACACCACATAAATATAAATCAAAACCAGAAAATTGGGAATTTGTTGATGAATAAATATTATTTAATCCAATCATTTTGTCAGTGATTGGATATAAAATTATGACAGAAAGTAAAGCTGTGGCGATAAACCCTTTGTATAAAGCTGCCATGATATTTTTTGAATTTCCCAATTTTACAAAAAAGGTTCCTATAATTGAAGTTATAATGCAAGCGGCTCCTATTGATAAAGGATAAAGCATCATATTAAAATTATCCAAAAAAAATATTGAAGATAAAACCATTGTAGCAACTATAGTAACGGCATATGTTTCAAATAAATCTGCTGCCATTCCCGCACAATCACCTACATTATCTCCAACATTATCTGCTATTACAGCTGGATTTCTTGGATCATCTTCTGGGATTCCCGCTTCAACCTTACCTACCAAATCAGCCCCAACATCAGCTCCTTTAGTAAAAATTCCACCACCCAAACGAGCAAAAATTGATATTAGAGAGGCACCAAAACCAAGTCCCACTAAAGCATTAATCACACTTCTGCTTTCTACATTTAATTTTATTAATATTAAATAATAAATAGCTATAGACAATAAAGCTAACCCAGCAACTAACATTCCCGTAACAGCTCCAGATTTAAAACTAATATTAAGACCTTGTGACAAACCTTTTCTTGAAGCCTCAGCGGTCCTAACATTAGCTTGAACAGAAATGAGCATTCCTACGTAGCCTGCGGTTCCGGATAAAAAAGCACCAATAAAAAAACCTATACCAACCCAAATACCGAGCATATAAGTAATTATAATGAATATAATCACCCCAACTATAGCAATAGTTTTATACTGACGATTTAAATACGCTCTAGCACCTTCTTGAATTGCGCTAGCAATTTCTTGCATTTTTTTATTACCAGGGCTAGCTGATAAGACTTGCCGCGCAACAATAAATCCATACAACAAAGAAATAAAACCTGCGGCTATGATAAGAATCAATATTTCAATCATTTGTTTAAATTAAATATGTTAAAAAAAGGAAAATGGCAAAAAAAACCACAAAAGGCAACAAAAATCTTTATTTAAAATTGTGAATATATCCCAATTTTCTCGAATCAAGATTAAAAATTCTATCATTATATTTAAATGTTATATTTTTTTCTTTTGTTACAATTCCAATTTTAGATACTTTGATTTTACAAATTTTAGACAAATTTAGTATTTTTTCCCTATTGTTAGATTTTGTTGTGAATACTGTTTGATAATCATCACCATTTGAAAATATATTGTTAATCTTAAATTTTTTTTTATTAAGCAATCTTTTGCATGGTGCTGACACTGGTAAAGTGTTTAAATCAATTAATGCACCAAAATTAGAATTAATAACTAAGTGTTTAATGTCCCGACCTAAACCATCCGATATATCTATTGACGATGAAGCAAATTTATTTAAAATTGGTAAAACTTTATATGGAATTTCTGGTTCATAATATTTCATTATAAAATAATTATTCAACCTTCCAAAATTCATTTTTTTTTTAAGTATATTTAATCCTATGAATGGATCTCCTATGGTGTTAGTTACATAAATATCATCATTTAGAGAACACCCCTTTCTAAAGATCGGTTTTTTTACCACATCCCCAACAACAACAATCGTAATAATCAGTTTGGATGAAAATGTAGTATCTCCCCCACCTAGTGAGATGCTGAATTTTTTTTGTTCTAGATTTAGTATTTTTTTAAATTCATTTAACCATTTATGATTTGTAAATTTTTTGTTTAAACCCAAAGAAAGAAAATAAGTCTTAGGGCTTATTCCTTTACAATATAAATCTGAAAGTGATGATCTTAAGATTTTTTTTAAAAAATTTTTTGGATTTGAGGAGTCTAAAAAATGAATTTTTTCAACAAATGTATCAATTGACAAAGCAATTTTCTTTTTGTTATCAAAATATATATCATCACTAAGTTTTAATGCACCTGCATTTTTAAAAGAAAGTGGTCTTAAATATTTTTTTATTATTTCAAATTCATTCATTAAGATTACGACTTACTTTAGATGCTTTATCTAATATTGCATTTAAAAAACTTTTTTTATTTTCATCCACAAATGAATCTGAAACCTTTAGGTATTCAGTAATTACAACTTTTATTGGAGTTTTGTGCATAAACATAAATTCATAAATTGCAGCCATTATCATTACTTTTATTACAATTTCCGTTTTGTTATCATTTATATTTTCTTTAAGTTTATCATTTATTAGATTTTGAATGAGATCTTTCCTTTCAATTGTTCCTTTAACAACATCTTTAATAAATTTTTTATATCTATGTTTAGGGAATGTTATCTCTGAATCTTTATTTAAATAATGAGAGTACAACTTTTGAATAACAATTATTCTAGGGTTTGGTTGTTTTGTTTTTTCATTCATTTTTGTTTATGATTTCGAATAACTTAATAAGAGCTTTTGCAGCTTCTCCGCCTTTGTTTTTTTTTGCAGGGCTTGATCTTCTAAGCGCTTGCTTCATGTTAAGGCATGTGATTATTCCATTTGTAATAGGTTTTTGAAATTTAATTGAAAGTTGCATGATTGAATTTGTTGCAGCGCTAGAAATAAAATCAAAATGTGGAGTTTCCCCCTTAATAACACAACCTAAGGCAACAAAAGCATCATAACTTTTTATTTTTTTAACTATTACAAACGGTATTTCAAAAACACCCGGTACCATTATTTTCTTATATTTAAATTTTTTTTTGTTTACTTTAAATTTATTATATTTGTCGAACTCTTTGCAGGCACCTTTAATTAGGTTATCAGCATTTTCTTTGTAGTAATTAGCAGTTACTAAACATACTTTCATTTTATAATTTCTTGATTTGTAATTTTAATCCCATATCCATCGAGCCCCACAACCTTTTTCTTAGATCTTGTTATTAAAATCATATTTTTTACTCCGAGTGACTTAATAATTTGAGCTCCTATTCCATAATTTTTAATTAATTTATCGCTCCCCTTTTTGTAAAAATTCTCATTTTTATAGTTTCTTAAAACCTCAGAAACCGATCTCAGATTTGTATCTCTAACAAAAATTAAAACACAGTCTTTATAATTTTTAAAGTATTGGATAGTTTTATTAAATGAATTTGGCAGTTTTTCCCCCATTAAATAATTTTTTACTATATTTGATGAGATTACTCTTACTCTAGGATTTTTGCTTTTTTTTAAGTTTCCTTTTATCAAAGCAAAATTTTCCGACCCATCTAGTAAACTTTCAAAAATTTTAATATTATAAATTTCTTTATTTATTTTAATACGAGAGGTTTTTTTTAATTTAATTAATTTTTCTTCTTTTAACCTGTGAGATATTAGATCATCTATCTTACCAATTTTTAACTTATGTTTTCTAGCAAAGTTAAATAATTGTTTTCCTTTTGACATGCTGCCATCATCATTCATAATTTCACAAATAACAGCATAAGGACCTAATTTAGACATCTTTGCTATATCTACCGACGCTTCTGTATGGCCAGCTCTAACAAGTACACCTCCATTCTTAGCTACAATAGGAAACACATGTCCAGGAGACACCATATCTTTTCCTGATACATTTTTTTTTATAGCAATTTTAATTGTTTTAGCGCGATCATAAGCTGATATACCGGTGCTAATACCTTTTTTTGCATCTATCGATACTGTAAAAGCAGTTTGACTTCTTGATATGTTTTGTGAAGACATTAAAGATAGATTAAGTCTATCTGCTTGGTTTTGACATAATGTTAAACATATAAGACCTCTCCCATGTTTAGCCATAAAGTTTATTAATTTAGATGTAATTTTACTAGCTGGTACAATTAAATCTCCTTCATTTTCACGCTGTTCATCATCAACCAATATGAACATTTTGCCACGTTTAGCATCGTCAATAATTTTACTTATTTTAGAAAATTTCATTTTAAAGAATTATTTATATACTTTCCCAATACATCGAATTCAACATTAACAATATTATTTTTCTTAAGTTTAATTAGATTGGTATATTTTAATGTTTGAGGAATAACAACTACTTGAAATTCATTTTTAAATATATTTGAAATAGTTAAAGAAACTCCATTTATTGTTATTGATCCTTTTTCAACAACAAATTTTCTATATTTACTCAATAATTGAATATTTATAGACCAAGATTTGCCCAAAAAATCAATTTTACTAACCAAACATGCGGCATCAACATGACCTTGAACAAAATGACCTGATATACGAGAGCCATATTTAAGAGATTTTTCTAAATTAACAAGATCTTTAACTTTAGCATTCTTAAAATTGGTACGGTTAAGAGTTTCTTTAGAAAGGTAAAAATTACTATTTTTAGCTTTAAAACTTGATAGAGTTAAACATGTTCCTGAGCAAGATATTGATGACCCAATTTCGCTTTTGGTGAACTTAATATCAGAACTAATTGTTAAAATAGAATTTTTTTTAGTCTTCCGAATATTAATAATTTTTCCTGTATTTTTTATTATTCCATTAAACATTATTTTAATCTGAAAGATAATAAAGTGTCACCCAATAGGTTAACTTTATTACTTAAAATTTTTTTACTTTTATTTAAATTTTTCATGCTTTTTTTGAAACTATTTTTTCCATTTAATTTTAATTTTTTTTTTGTGATAAAAAGATGAAATTCATCTATTAAAGAGTTTGCTAAAAAGGCCTCTGTTAATTTTAACCCCGATTCTAGAAAAATTCTAGAAAAACCTAAAAACTTAATTTTTTTTAGCACATCTTCTAAATCAAAAATATTAGGTTGATTACAAGGAATTCTAACAAGTTTAACACCTAAATTTCTCATTTTATTAATTTTATTTATTTTATTGCAATCAAAAAAAAAAATCGTTTTGTTTTTTTTGGCTGTAGAAACAACATTATAATTTAAAGGTACCTTTAAATTTTTATCTAGAATAATTCTTGTAGGCGAAGTGTGTTCTAAACCATTTATTCTACATGTTAATTTAGGATTGTCTTTAATAATAGTAGTAGAACTCGTTAATATAATGTCATGAGAACTTCTGAGTAAGTGTACTCTGCCTCGTGAATATTCGTTAGTAATCCATTTTTTTTTTTTATTAACAGTAAAAAAATCATTTGATAAAGCAAGTTTTGCGGTAACAAAAGGTAAATTTTTTTCTTTAGATTTTATATAGCTTTTATAAAAAAAACGTATCTCATTGGAATTAATATTATTTTTTACATATATATTATTTTTTTTAAATTCTTTTTTAGATTTTTTAAACGATCTAGAATCAGGGTCATTAATTGAAAAAAAAACTTTTTTAATTTTAGAGTTTATAATTTTATTCACACAAGGTGGTGTTTTTCCATAATTTGAACAAGGTTCAAGAGTTGTGTACAGCTCAGAATTTTTAAGCCTATTTTTACTAAATGCGATAGCATTAACTTCAGCATGCGGTGTACCTTTGAAACCGGTTGATCCAGCACCGATTAATGTGTTGTTCTTAACTATCACGCAACCTACAGAAGGATTCATTTCTGTGTTACCCAAGGATTTCATTGCTTGCTGTAATGCAAGACTCATAAAGTAATTGTGTTTTGAATATTTATTTTGATTTGTTGACATCTAGTTTGTCCACAAATTGACCAAAATCTTCAATCTCTTTAAAATTTGTGTATACAGAAGCAAACCTGATATATGCAATTTTATCAATTTCTTTTAAACCATCCATTACCATTCTGCCTATAACACTAGTCGGAACATCTGATTGACCTAACTCCTCAAGGTTTCTCGATATTTTAGAAATAAATTTTTCAATAGTTTCACTGTCTACCGGTCTCTTTTTTAGGGAAATAAAAATTGATTTTGCTAATTTTTCTCTTTCAAATGCAGATTTCCTTCCACTTTTTTTAATTACAGTGAGTTCTCTAAACTGAACTCTTTCAAAAGTTGTGAATCTCTGTCCGTTACAACAATGACTCACTCTTCTACGTCTTATTGCTGTTCCATCTTCTGTGGGTCTGGAATCTACTACTGATGTATCTTTTTCACGACAAAATGGACAAAGCATTAATTAATTTTCTATTAAATGGTTATAAATTGGAAATTTTGTACAAAGTTTTATTACATCATCTTTAACTTCGTTTTCTATCTGAGTATTATTATTCGGGTTTTTCGACAATCCTGTTATTACTTTAGTTATTAATTGGCCTACCTTTTTGAATTCTTCAAGACCAAATCCTCGTGTTGTTGCTGCTTGCGATCCTAGTCTTATACCAGAAGTTATAGTCATTTTTTCAGTGTCAAATGGAATTCCATTTTTATTACAAGTAATGTTTGCTTTGCACAAACTAACCTCTGCATCTTTACCGGTCACTTTAAAAGGTCTTAAATCAACTAGCATTAAATGTGTGTCTGTTCCACCAGAGAAAATTTTAAAACCATTATTTTTTAAAGTCTCAGAAAGTATTTTAGCATTCGACAAAACTGATTTCACATAAATCTGAAACGATGGTTGCAAAGCTTCTTTAAATGCTACTGCTTTAGCCGCAATTACATGCATAAGAGGACCTCCTTGATAGCCTGGAAACACCGCAGAATTAATTTTTTTTATAATATCTTCATTGTTTGTAAGGATGATTCCTCCCCTAGCACCTCTTAAAACTTTATGTGTTGTAGAAGTAACAACATCTGCGTAATTGATTGGGTTTGGGTAACCTTTTCCAGCTACAAGTCCAGAAAAATGCGCCATATCTACCATTAAATAAGCTTTTACTTTATCAGCTATATCTCTAAACTTTTTAAAATCAATTATTCTTGAGTAAGCGCTACCACCAGCTATAATAATTTTAGGTTTATGTTTTGTAGCTAAGTTTTCGACTAGTTCATAATCTATAAGTCCACTCTCTCTATCAACCTCATAATGAGAAGCATTTAGCCATTTACCAGAAAGAGAAACTTTGGCTCCATGTGTTAAGTGTCCACCTGAATTTAAACTCATGCCAAGTATAGGGTCACCAGGATTTAAAAGAGCGAGATACACAGCTCCATTAGCCTGCGCTCCAGAATGTGGTTGAACGTTTGCATACTTACAGTCAAATAATTTTTTTACTCTTTGAATGGCTAATTCTTCGGCTTTGTCTACAAATTCGCAGCCACCATAATATCTTTTGGATGGATAGCCTTCAGCATATTTATTTGTCATTATTGAACCTTGAGCATCTAAAACAGCTTTAGAAACTATATTTTCTGAAGCTATCAATTCAATGTGTTGCTGTTGTCTTTGGAGTTCTTGCCTTATAGTATTAAATAGATCGGGATCTCTTTTTGAAAGATCATTGTCAAAAAAATTCTGAAAACTATTGTCTATATAGTTATTTAATTTCGCCATATTTTTTAAATTTTATTAATTCTTCTCAAGTGTCGACCACCTTCAAAGTTAGTATTAATAAACACGTTTATACATTTTAATGCAACATTTTTTGTAGTTAATCTTGCTCCAATAGTCATTACGTTAGCGTTGTTATGCTTTCTACTAAGTTTAGTAGATTTTATATTATAACATAAAGCTGCTCTAATATTTTTATGTTTGTTTGCAGCAATTGCCATTCCTGTTCCAGAGCCACAAATCAAAATTCCAAATTCCTTATTATTAATTTTTTTTGCTAACAAATGTGCAAAATCGGGATAATCGACAGAATTAATATTATTTGTACCTAAATCCAAAATTTTTTTCCTTTTTTTTATTAAATATTTTTTAATTAACTCTTTTAATTTAAAACCAGCATGATCTGATGCAAGAACTATAAGTCTAGTCTTTATGTTTCTATATGTTGGCACTGATTAAGCTGATATTAACTACATATATACAGTATTACAATTTATACCACAATATTTGGATTAGAATTGTTGAGATTTAATTGAAGTTATAATCGGTCAAACAAGCCACTAAATGAACTCTATTTTCTTCGCCACCATTGAACGCATTGTGATATTTTACATTATTCGTAATGTAAACAGATCCATCGGCCGGTAAATGCTTAGCTACATTTTCGATAACCATTAAACATCCTGGATTAGTAACTATCGGTATATGTAACCTAGGCTCTGGATCTCTGTGCCAACTCAATGTAGATCTGGGCTCTTTAAGTAAAATTCTTACTCTTCCAAGTTTAAACTTTTTAGATAGTTGATTGTAAACCTCTTTAAAGTACGTATCCTCAAAGTCTTTAACAAATTCTGAATATAAACTTTCATCTAAAATCTTATCTCTTAGTATTTCTTTTCCCGTGTGATCAGGTTTGGTCCAATAGACACCCCTAGCATTATTGCCTTTAATAGATTCAGGCTTTCCGGGTATTTGATTTAAACAGATTGCTGCAAAGTTTTTAATACCATTCGCTGTGTCATAGTCTTTTATTTTTAATACTTCAGCTAAAGCTGTTTGAAGCTTCGAAATATCAAATTTTAAATCTTTAACAGTATGAAAATTGTTTGAAATATTCATATTAGCAATGTATTACAATATACATTATTTATATCAATAGTATAAATTAAAATAGGAAGGTTTGTCGCAATAGATTTAGATTCTTAATAATATAAACTCTTAAATATAAATGAGAATGATTATCAAATGAAATTTCCTGGAAGTTATCCAAATACTAGATTAAGAAGAAATAGGAAAACAAACTGGTCTAGGAGATTAATAGAAGAAAATTCTCTATCAGTTAATGATTTAATTTGGCCCATTTTTATTAAGGATGGAAAAAATATTAAAGAACCAATTAAATCTATGCCTGGTGTTTTCAGGTATTCCCTAGATAAAATTAATAAACTTGTTGAAAGGGCTATTAATAAAAAAATACCAATGATAGCACTTTTTCCCAACACACCTGTTTACAAAAAAAATTCTAGAGGCACTGAAGCTTTAAATAAAAATAATTTGATATGTAAAGCTTTAAAAATGATTAAAAAAAATTATAATGAAATTGGTATAATGTGTGATGTGGCACTTGATCCCTACACCGATCATGGTCATGATGGAATTCTAAAAAATAAATCAGTTGATAACGATGAAACTATAAAGATTCTGATAAAACAATCTATACTACAAGCTAAAATGGGCTGTGATGTTATTGCTCCATCCGACATGATGGACGGTAGAATTGGCGAAATACGGAAAGCATTAGATAAAAATGGATATAAATCAGTTCAAATATTATCTTATGCAGTGAAATATGCATCAAGTTTTTATGGACCATTTAGAGATGCCGTGGGATCAAAAAAATTCTTAAAAGGAAATAAAAAGGATTATCAAATGGACTTTAGTAATTCTAATGAAGCATTAAGAGAAGTAGCATTAGATATTAATGAAGGTGCCGATTTTGTTATGGTGAAGCCTGGAATGCCTTATCTTGATATAATAAAATCAGTTAAAGAAAATTTTAAAATACCAGTTTTTGCATATCAAGTTTCAGGCGAATATAGTTTAATTAAAAATGGAATAATAAACAAAATTATAAACGAAGAAGCAATAATAGAAAGTTTAATTTCTTTTAAAAGAGCTGGCGCAAGTGGTGTTGTGACTTATTTTGCTGATGAAATTGCAGACAAACTTTCAAAATAATGAAGTATAATTTTCATTTTTTTGTCAAAAGTATTTCTCCAAAAGGTTTCGTGACAAAGGGAATCTTAATCTATTAGGTGTTATAAAATTTTCTAAGAAGATGTTTTTGTTAAAAATTAAAGCTTCTTTAATTTCATTTCTGCTTAACTTTATTGCTTTTTTTTGATTGAAAAGAAAATTAGGTACTTTAAAATTTTTGCCATTAAGTTCTAAAAAATTATTATTAATTAAAAATTTACTACGATCAAAATTTAATTCAAATCCTAATTCTTTAATCAGAGATAATTCCCATGATATATATAAAAATATCCAATTATTTAATTCTAAATTCTTTAGAAGATAATCAAAAGTTGCATATATTTTTTTATTAATTTGTCTCTCTGGTAATAAAGTTTTTAATATTGATGTTGCGGCAAGAATGCAAATTGATCTTTTTTTATCATCAAAAAATAATGGAGCAACAGGATTAATTAACTCAACATCAAAATACCCAATTCTATTCTCATTTTTTGTTTTCCAGTTAAGTAAAAATTTGTTTCCAATCTGAATAATTTTCTTTTTCTTTCTTGATGAGCCTCCATAAACAATACCATTATACTTACCGTGGTTAAGAGTAAAAACATCAATAATGATAGAATTTTCATCAAAATTATTTTTTGATAACAAATACCCTTCATCATGCCAGTACATAAATTAATATACTTTAAAATTTTTAAACTTTTTCGTTACTCGGTTTACGGGAAAACTTACTTTATTTTTTCGGTCAAAATACCAATTATATATAATTTCATCTTCTTTATTTAATAGAATTTTTAATTCCATAAGTTCTTTATCATTAAAAATGTTAATATATTTAAGCACAAACTTACCTAGCAATAAATCCATCTCTTTTGTTCCTCGATGTTTAGCTCTAAAGATTATTTTTTTTTTTAAATTTTTAATATTTTCCATAGTTATGATGAATTAATATATATTATAAAATTATGAATCAAACAAAGATACAAGATTTTTTAACTAAAAATATATCTCACTTAAAAAATGTTGGACCCAAAACTAAGATTTTATTAAAAAAAAAGAAAATTGACAGAGTAATAGATCTTTTGTGGACAATTCCCAAAGGTTTTATCGACCGTACAAAAGTTAAGAAGCTAAACGAATTAGAAATAGGAACAATAACTACTATTAAAGTCAAAGTTATTAAGTACAATTTTCCTAGAATAAGAAATCTTCCAAATAAAGTTAGATGCAAGGATGAATTTGGAGAAATAGATATAATCTTTTTTAATAGTAGAGAGGGATATATTAGAAAAATACTTAAATTAAATTCAACAGTAATAATAAGTGGAAAAGTAAATTATTATAATAAAAAGTATCAAATAACTAATCCTGCGTATGTTGTTCCGTCAGAGAACGAAAAGTTTGTAAATAAATTGGTTCCAAAATACTCCTTAACTGAAGGATTAAGTGAAAAAGTATATAGAAAACTCGTAGACAGTATTTTAAAGGAAATAACAAATTTGGAAGAGTGGCATGATAAAAATACTCTTGATAAAATAGGAAATATTAGTTGGTCACAATCAATTATTAATATTCATGAAAAAAAGGAAAACCATGTTACTTCTAGATACTATAAAAGATTAGCTTATGACGAAATCTTAGCAAACTTATTAGTATTATCTGAGGTTAGAAGAAGAATAAAAAAAGTAAATAAGAAAAAAAAAATATTTAATAACATAGATGCAAATAAATTAATAAATAGTTTAAATTTTAAACTAACAGAAAACCAAAATATGATTATTAATGAAATTAATCATGATTTAAAATCTGATTTAAAAATGTTTAGACTTTTGCAAGGAGATGTTGGTAGCGGAAAAACAATAATCGCTTTTGTAGCTGCTTTAAATACAATAAAATCAAAATGGCAAGTAGCGGTTATGGCTCCTACTGAAATTTTAGCTATACAGCATTACAGTCTTGCTCAAAAAATTTTTGAAAAAACTAATATTACTATTGATTTGTTGACTGGAAAAACTGACCTCCAAAAAAAAAAAAAAATAGCTGATGATTTAATAAACGGAAAAATTAATTTGTTAATAGGAACTCATAGCTTATTTCAGAAAAAAGTATCTTTTAAAAATTTAGGATTAATTATTATTGATGAACAGCATAAATTTGGAGTGAAACAGAGGATAGAGCTGTCTAATAAAGGAGGAAAAAATTGTGATGTTTTGTTGATGTCAGCCACACCAATTCCACGATCATTAATATTGGCAACATACGGAGATATGGATATATCCAGATTAATCGAGAAACCTGTTTCCAGAAAAAATATAATTACCTTAAGCAAACCAGAAGAAAAAATAAATGAGATTTTTCCATTCATTAAAAAACAAATAAATAATAAAAATCAGGTTTTTTGGGTTTGTCCACTAATTAAAGAATCTAAAAAGTTGGATTTTACAGCAGTTGTTGACAGGTATAATTTTTTACAAAAAAACTTTACTAGAAAAATTGGATTATTGCATGGTGAGTTAGAAAAGAATGATAAGGATAAAGTTTTGAAGGATTTCCTTGAAAGAAAAATTGATATACTTGTTTCAACCACCGTAATTGAAGTGGGAATTGATTTTCCAAATGCTAACTTAATTATAATTGAAAACGCAAATAAATTTGGATTATCACAATTACATCAATTACGAGGAAGAGTTGGGAGAGGCAATGAGCAAGGAAATTGTATATTGCTATACAAAAAAAATTTAAGTGAAAATGCTAAGAAAAGAATCAAAATACTAAAAGCATCAAATGATGGTTTTTTAATAGCAGAAGAAGATATGAAATTGCGTGGTTTTGGTGATGTATTAGGATATCAACAAAGTGGTTTAAAAAATTTTAAATTAGCTGACCCCATACACCACGAAGATTTATTTAAGCTAGCAGAAATGAACATTAAAGAAATAGAATTAAATGAAAATAATTTTAGAAAGTACAATCTTTTATTAAAACTATTTGATAAAGTAGATATAATTAATCAAATAAATTTAGATACAATTAATTAGGATTTGAAGTTCCAGCAGAAACAATAAATTTAGATGCATCTTCAAAAGACATATCTAGATATATAATTTCTTCTTCAGGAAACATAAGCAAAAAACCACTCGTAGGATTTGGCGTTGTTGGTACAAAAACATTAATTAAATTTCTTTTAGTTTTAACTGTTATTTCACCAGTATTTTTTTTCGTAGCAAAACCTACAGCCCAAGTACCTTTTCTTGGATACTCAACTAATACTACGTTATTTTTCTTATTATCTTGCTTTGTGAAAGTTTCTGTCATTTGTCCAATGGCAGAATAAATAGTTCTTAAAATTGGTATTTTTTTTAATATATTATTAAATAATTCTAATAATTTTTTTCCCAAAAGGGATAAAGATAACCATCCAATTAATGTTATTAGTATTAACGAAATAATGATTTCTATACCGGGAATTTCGAATCCTAAATAGTGATTAGGGTTTAGTTCTTTAGGTAACAATATTGATGAAACTTCAATAACAAAAAAAACTAAATATATTGTAATACCTATAGGTATTAGAACAACAATTCCCGCTATAAAATAATTCCTTAATTTAGCAAATAAACTTCTTTTTTTTTTCATATATGGGCTTTATAGATTGTTATTGTAGATATAATTGTTTAAATTAAGTTTACAATTTAATATTAAAAAATTTAATTTAATTATCATTATAAACATGTTTAAAAATAATAACATAAATAGGAGAAAATTCCTTAGTTATTTTGGATATTGCGGTTGTGGATTGATAATTCCAGCGTGCACCACAGCTCCCATTACCGATAGAAGACAATTAAGATTACTACCTGAAAGTTCAATAAACAGACAGGCAGCTCAATTATATGAAAATGTAAAAAAAAAAGCTACTTTAAGTGATGACAAAAAACAACTAGAAGAAATTCAAGATATAGGAAGAAGAATTGAAAATGCTGTAAGTTATTATTTTGATTCAAATAATGAAAAAGATCCTACTTTTAATTTTCAATGGGAATATATACTTATTGATAATAAAAAAATAAAAAATGCATGGTGCATGCCTGGTGGTAAAATTGCTGTTTATACTGGGATTCTCGAAGTTACAAAAAATAAAAATGGCCTTGCAGCAGTAATGGGTCACGAAATTGCACATGCAGTTGCAAAACACTCAATAGAAAGAGCAAGCAGAAGTGTTATTTTAAATGTAGGGACAACAGCTTTAGATATTTTTACGGGAGGTGTGATTTCTAACACATCAAGAACTACAGGAGTAGATGTTGCTGGAATGTTAAGAACTTTTGGAATTGATAATCCTTTTGGTCGAAAACAAGAATCGGAGGCTGATTATCTAGGTTTAATTTTTTCTTCGTTAGCAGGCTATGATATAAGAGAGTCTGTAAAAATATGGGAGAGAATGAAAGAAGCGAATAAAGGTCAAATGCCACCTGAATGGATGAGCACTCACCCCTCAGCAGAAAATAGAA
>Ga0114997_10001322_pt1 | contig 20663 bp, 19 predicted proteins | sample ArcticOcean_MG_C_2_FD_87045 | JGI IMG/M metagenome (GOLD analysis project Ga0114997, IMG submission 87045) | Marine microbial communities from western Arctic Ocean - ArcticOcean_MG_CB4_136 | ecosystem: Environmental > Aquatic > Marine > Oceanic | place: Arctic Ocean: Canada Basin | collected...
CTAGGAGTTAGATCAACTAAATCACGCAATACCCTTACCAAGTCCCGCTCTGAAACAATCCCAGTGCCGTGCATATCGGCATAGACCGAAATGGGATCCGCGATACCAATTGCATAAGATAGTTGAATCGTACAACGCTCCGAGATACCTGAGGCAACAATATTCTTTGCTAAATACCGGGCAATATAAGCAGCGGAACGGTCAACTTTTGTAGGATCTTTTCCTGAAAATGCACCGCCACCGTGAGGTGCTGAACCTCCGTAGGTATCGACAATGATTTTTCGTCCTGTTAATCCTGTATCACCGACAGGGCCACCAATTACAAATTTGCCTGTAGGATTAACTATAAACGAAGTATCAGCCCTTAACCATTCCTGGGGCATAACGCCATCTATTGTATCCCTTACTATTTCCTGAATTTTTTTTTGAGAACAATCTTCCGTGTGCTGGGAAGAGACAACAATAGAGTCAATATATTTTGGCTTACCCCCTTCATAGCTGAATGTAACTTGTGACTTGGAGTCTGGAAGTATTCCTTCAATTAGGCCCGAATGCCTTTTATCTGCTAATAATTTTAATATTTTATGTGAATAAAGTATTGGAGCAGGCATAAATTCAGGCGTCTCGTCACATGCATATCCAAACATTATTCCTTGATCACCAGCGCCTTCCTCCTTTGAGTTACCAATAGAATCAACGCCTATGGCAATATCTGCAGATTGCTCATGAAGAAGAATTTGAGTCTTGAGGGTATCCCAATGGAACCCATCTTGTTCATAGCCAATTTCTTTAACAGAGTCTCTTATAACGTTCTCTATAGATTCTTTTGTAATATTAGCTTTCGATCTAATCTCTCCAGAAACAATCACTAGATCGGTTGTAACTAAAGTTTCAACAGCCACTCTGGCCTCCGGATCAGCCGTAATATATAAATCAAGTATGCTATCGGAAATACAATCACAAACCTTATCTGGGTGGCCCTCTGAAACGGATTCGGATGTGAATAAATAATTTTTATTTTGCTTCATAAAAGTACTCTCTTAATAAATTTCTTCTAAACCTTAAAATGCATAATATAAATAAAATTAATAATGTGAAGTCGCCAAATTTTAAAAAAACTGTCTCGCTCGCTCGGATCGGAAGATTAGAAAAAATAACCCCCTCTTCTTTTAAGTCAATTTTCTTCAAGACCCTGCCGTAAGGGTCAATGACTGCTGAAATTCCAGTATTAGCGGCCCTTAAAATTGGCAACCCATTTTCTATAGCACGAAATCGAGCATTATCAAAGTGCTGGTATGGACCCGAATAGTCATTAAACCATGCATCATTTGTTATATTAATTAATACGTCTGGCCTTGGTTTACTTCTTATTATTTCATTGGAAAAAATTATTTCATAACATATCAATAGTCGTGCGGTCCCAATTGGTGTGGCGATGGGATCATCCAATAAACCTCTGGAAAAGCCATCGTCAGAGGCTACGATATCTAAAAAATTGTATTTGTTAAGTAATCTTTGAAAGGGAATGTATTCTCCAAAAGGAACTAAGTGAATCTTGTCATAAAAGCTTACCACCTCGCCATCTTTATTGATTAAAAGGGAAGAATTTTTTAATAAATTTTTTTCATCAACTCGGATACTCCCTGTTAATAATTTAGAATTTCCATCAATACTTTCCATAATAAATTTTCTTATTGATTTATTACTTCCAAGAGAAAAAGGTAATGCACTTTCAGGCCATACGATTAAGTCAACGTCAGGACGGCTTGACGAAAGTTCAATGTATTTCTTTACTAATAAAGAAATATTATCTCCGCTCATTTTTATATCTTGTTCAATATTCGGCTGGATTAATAAAAAGCTCTTATCAGAAAATTTTATTTCCTCTGGAACTCTCATAGAACCGTAAATAATTAGAGCTGGCAATATTAAGGCAGTTGTTAGACCTGATACAATGGTATCCTTCTTTAGAAATAAAATTGGCGTTAGTGAAAAAAGTATAACAAAAAAACCAGCAGATTGGACGCCTATAATCGCCGTAATTTGCATTGCCCGGTCATCAAAGGCTAAAGAATGACCAAATAAATTCCATGGAAAACCAGTAAATAAAATACTTCGGCAATACTCGCCCACCAAAAGCCCTAATGATATTGCGTAGCAGCTTTGAAGTCTTGAGCCCCAAAAAAATGCTGTAACTAACCAGCCAGGGATTGTCAAAAAAATCAATAAGAGGGGAAGGCCAAAAATACTTATAAACTTTAATTCCTCAAACCCCTCCCTATAATCAAATGCAGAACTAATCCACGATAAACCAAAAAAGAAATATCCATATAAAAAAATACTTCCAAAATAAGTAATTTTAAGAAACTTATAAGAAAAGGAATTCTCTGTAAGACTTTGATCAAGAACATAAAACAGCACGGGAAGGGTTATCAAAAGAATAAAGAAAATATTCAATGGAGCCTGAGACAATACTGATAAAGAGCCAGCCAAAAAAACTAATAGATTAAATAATAAAAATCTCATAATATTTAATTTCCAAATAAATTTAATTAATTAAGAAAATTTCTTGGTATTAATCCTAAATCGAACATTAATAATTTTTCTTTGATCCACTTCCCTTATCTCAATCTCAAAACCTTTTGGGTGTGGAATTAATTCACCCCTCTGGGGAACCCTCCCCGCTAAAAGAAAAACTAACCCTCCAATAGTTTCTATTTCCTCATCGACCTCTTCCTCCAATAATGAAAATCCTAAAATTTCTTCAACCTCACTAAGTGTTGTGCGTGCGGATATATCCAAGTAATTTTCAAAAACATTGATCTTCTTGGAGTTATTATCTGAATGCTCATCTTCAATCTCACCAACGATCTCTTCAATAAGATTCTCAATAGTGAGCAATCCATCGGTTCCTCCATATTCATCTACCACTAGAGCCATATGAATTCGTGAAACCTGCATCTTTAAGAGAAGTTCTCTTGATTTCATTGAGGGTGGAACAAACAGAATATCCTTAATTAATGGTCTAATTAATATGTCTGAAATATCTTTCCTGGACAAGGCACCAACGAAATCTTTAATATGAAGCATTCCGATGGGGTCGTCTAAGGTAACCCTATAGACAGCAATTCTGGAGTGATTACACTCAGCAAATAATTTGACTGTCTCTTCTGCGGAAGTTTCAACGTCGACAGCGATAATATCAGCCCTAGGAACCATTGAGTCCTCAACCCGGGACTCTCCAAAGCCAATAATATTGATTAGCATATCCTTTTCTTCTGCACTAAACTCGCTCTGATTATCAACATGATCTTCTAATATGGTTCTTAAGGAGCTAGGCTTTTTTTTAATTAAAAAAGTAATGATTTCTTTTAATAGCAGTTTTAATTGGTCGGTTAGTTTTTTTAACATTCTATCGAATACCTTTATAGGGGTTGGATATTCCAATCCTTTCTAATATATCAACTTCAATATTTTCCATAATAAGAGCATCCTTTTCTTCATCATGCAAATATCCTAATAAATGTAATAAACCGTGAATTACAAGGTGTGATAAATGATTTTCAAATGTTTTATAGGAGTCTTTTGCCTCTTTCACAACATTGTCCCTGGAAATAACAATATCACCAAGAATCTCGCGCGCATCCGGATGAAAGTGTTCATTTACAGAACAAAATGATAGAATATTTGTTGTTGAATCTTTATCTCTATACATTTTATTTAATTCTTTAATTTCCTCACGCCCGGTCAATCTGATGCTTATTTCAGTTGGATTATTCTTAGACATAAATTTTATAGAGAAATTTAGAACCTTCCTTACTAAAGAAATTTCATCTTTGTTCCATTCATCACTGGCTGAAATATCAATGACAATATCAGGCTTTATTTTTAATTTCTCTTCCATGTTTCTCATAAGCTCTTACAATTTTTGTCACAAGACTATGTCGCGTGATATCTTTATTCTTGAAATGAACATTACCAATTTCTTTGGTCTTCGGCATTATACTAAGTATTTCAGCTAACCCAGACCGCTCTCCCCTGGGCAAATCAATCTGGGTTGAATCTCCAACAACAACCATTCGTGAATTTCTTCCCAATCTAGTTAAAAACATCTTCATTTGCATAGATGATGTATTTTGTGCCTCATCTAGAATGATAAAAGCATTTTCTAGGGTTCTTCCTCTCATAAAAGCCAGTGGAGCAATCTCTATAGTACCGTCTTCCAAATATTTTTCTAATGCTTTTTCCGGCATTAGATCATTTAAAGCATCGTAAAGTGGTCGAAGATATGGATCAATCTTCTCTTTTAAGTCACCAGGAAGGAAGCCCAAACGTTCCCCAGCTTCAACTGCTGGCCGAGAAAGTATTATTTTATTAATATCTTTATTTAAAAGGGCCTCGACTGCACATGCAACAGCAAGATAGGTTTTCCCAGTGCCGGCAGGGCCAACACCAAAAACTAGATCCTTTGTGTGGATTAAACCAACAAATTTAGACTGATTGCTAGATCTAGCAAAAATATTTTTTCTTTTTGTTTTAATTAAAACTGTACTTAATTTTTCAGAATTATCGGCGGAATCTTTTTTAGAAAAATTATCGAAAAGACCTGAGTTTATCTTTTCCCCCTTACTAAGTTTTTTATAAATTTTTAGAACTAACTGGCTTGCAGTTTGACAGGGCTCCGATTCACCTCTGAACTCTATAGTATTTCCTCTGTAAGAAATATTAATACCAAAGTTATTTTCTAGCTTTGATAAATTTTCATCGTGCTCGCCATAAAGGTCTGTTAAGAATGAATTATTTTCTAACTCTATAACCTTCCTTACTTCCTTTAGTTGATTGATGTTTTTTTTCATTGTCATTTCTTTATGAAGCAATACCTTCAAGGCTATTGTCTCTAGATTTAGTTACTTTTACTTTTAAAATTTTACCAATCATAGAGGCGCCGCCATCCATATGAACAGATTGCAAGTACGCTGAGCGTCCAGACATTCTATTTTCACCCTTACCGGGCTTATCAATAAGGACATCGATTTCTTTACCAACAAACGATTTATTAAAATCTCGCGTCTGCTCCTTAATTAAGTCCTGAAGAATTTTGAGTCTCTCGCTCTTAACATTCTCTTCAATGTGGTTTTCCATAAGAGAGGCAGGGGTTCCAGGCCTTGATGAGTACTTAAAGCTATAAGCGTGTGCATATTTAACTTCCTTAACAATTTTTAGTGTATCATTAAAATCTTTGTCAGTTTCCCCTGGAAAGCCAACTATAAAATCTCCCGATATAGCAATATCTGGTCTATATACCCTTGTTTTATCGATAATTCTCATATACTCGCCAAAAGTATAGCCTCTGTTCATCTCCTTTAAAACCTTATTGGAGCCAGATTGAATCGGTAAGTGAAGATAGGGCTGAAGTTTTTCAACGTCTTGGTGTGAACGCATTAATTCATCAGTCATATCCCTTGGATGACTCGTTATATATCTAATTCGAGCAATATCCAGCTTGGATAATTCTCTAATAAGATTTGGAAAACTCCAATTTTTATTGCCGCTCACACGCCCATTCCATGCATTAACATTCTGGCCCAATAAGATTAATTCTTTAGCTCCAGCCTCAATAAGTTCGGATGCCTCTTTCATGATCTGATTTGCTGGTCTAGATATTTCTACACCCCTGGTATAGGGAACAACACAAAAAGAGCAAAACTTATCACACCCCTCCTGAATAGATAATAGTGAACTTATTGACCTTAGGCTTTTCCGAGAGCCCTTCATCTCGTTAAACTTATCGACGTCAGGTACATCAATATTAACTAACTTTTTATTAGGGAGACCTTTCTCGGTATTTATATTCTCAAGCATCTCTGGTAATTGATGATAGGTAAGGGGTCCAAATACTAAATCAACGATGGGAGACCGGTTAATTATTTCTTGTCCCTCCGCTTGACCAACGCACCCCGCAACGGCAATTTTAGTATCCCTTTTTTTAGTACGATAAATTTTTTTAATTCGCCCAAGTTCAGAATAAATTTTTTCTGCGGCTTTTTCTCTAATATGACATGTGTTTAATATTATTAAATCGGCGTCTTCTGGTCCTGCTACTGAAGAGTAGTTAAAGGGTTCAAGAATTTCTAACATTCGCTCAGAGTCATATTCATTCATTTGACATCCGTAGCTCTTTATAAAAAGAGATTTCTTTTTATCTTTACTGTTTTCCATTTTATTTTAGCTCTTTTTAGTGACTTTTGGTCTGCCATAAAGCTCCAAACGATGATCAATGAGATCATAGCCCAAGGTATCAGCGATCTTCTTTTGAATGGCTTCTATTTCTTCATTGGTAAACTCAATTATTTCACCTGATTCTATGTCTATTAAATGATCGTGGTGATCGCTTATGTCAACATTTTCATATCGCGACCTTCCATCCTTAAACTCATGCCTAACAAGAATCCCTGCTTCCTCAAAAAGTCGAACAGTTCTGTATACGGTTGCCACTGAAATATTTTTATCAATCAAACAAGCTCTCTTGTGAAGCTCTTCCACATCAGGATGATCATCTGCATTATCGAGAATTTTTGCAATAACCCTTCTTTGGTCTGTCATCCTCATTGATTTTTCTTCACACATTTCTTCAATTGTCATGTCTTTATCCTAGCAAGAATACTTTTCATTGTAATCATCAAATATATAATTTCGATAATAATAAACCATCTTGACGTCCTTTGTCAGTCTTATAATAATTTTTTAAGATTTTAATTTCTTTGAAGCCAGCAGATCTATAAAATGACAGTGCCGTAAAGTTATTAATAGAGACCTCGAGCATAAGTTGTGATTTTTTATTACTGATAATAAATCGCTCTGCCTCTTGAAGCAAAATCAGTCCAAACCCATTTCTTCTAAACAAAGGAATCACACCAAAAGATAATACTTCGACTTCTCGAGAAAGTGAACGAAGCATAATATAACCAGCAGGTAGTAATTCATTAAACAGAATAAAACCTGATCCACTTCCATCCTGGAAAAGGTGAGTTAAAGATTCCTTGCTCCAAATAGTTTCATTACATTCTTTCTGAATTTTTCGGATTATATTAATATTTATAATACTTAAACGATCTAAACTTATATTTTCTTTTTGGCAAACCATAATGGATCCTTTTTCTCCGCAACAGGATCGGATAAATAAACAGGCTGAAGGTTATTCTGGTAATATGAGATATTTTTTTTCATACCCTCAAAGACTAATAAAAAATCAATCTCATCATTATCGCAAATAATATTTTTTTCTTGATCTAAAGTCTTCGCAACACCTAAAGATCCGGATCCTACGAAAAATAAATTATTGTTAAAAAAAATTATTTTTGCTTCCTCTAGTGAAGTTTTTATAGGATCACTAATGGGGTTGGATAAATTATCAAATAACTGAAAAAAATAATCATTGCCCCTCGCTTCTGCAGTAACTAAAAAATTTTTGTACTCTTTCCAATTTTTTTTATGACTAAACATAATTGCTTGTAATGAGGAAATTCCATATATCGGAATAGCAAGGCCTTTAGATAATCCAACTCCAAAAGAAATACCAACCCTTAGGCTAGTAAAATTACCCGGTCCAGTTGTAACAATTACTCCGTCAAGGTCAGAAATATTCAACGAAGAATCAGATAAAGATTTATTTACCAAAAAAGAAATTATATCTGAAGGAGGTTGAGTTTTATCTCTTAATAAAGGAGTGATTTTTCCAGGAAGAATAATTTGAGCAGCACAATTATTTAGAGTTGTGTCCAGGCAGAGTAATTTCATTTACTATAAGATCTCGCAAACTTCGTTAAATTCAAATCTTGGGGATCGAGGAAAAAGTTTTTCTGATTCTCCGTAGCCAATATTGCATAAAAAATTAGACTTAATTTTTGAGTTAAAGAAAAATTCTTTATCAACTCCAACCTGATCAAATCCCGACATCGGTCCGCAATCAAGACCTAGCATTCTTGCAGCAATTATAAAGTACCCACCTTGAATTGATCCGTTTCTAAAGGCAGTAATTTCAGAAACCTCTTCAGAATAATTGAACCAATTTTGTGCATCCAGGTTGTGAGGAAAAAGCCTAGGCAAGTGTTTATGAAATTCTGTATCAAATGCAATAATAGCAGTAACAGGGGAATTGATAGTTTTCTCTAGATTAGATTCAATTAAAAATGGAATTAATCTCTCTTTTGCTTCAGAGGACTTAATAAAAATAATCCTGGTTGGCGAACAATTCGCACTTGTGGGTCCCCATCTCATAAGATTAAATAGGTCCGTCAAAATATTGTTTGGAATATCTTTTTTTAACCAATCATTATGGGTTCTGGCTTCAGAAAAAATTATATTTCTAGCCTCTTCTTCAGATACTGACACCTTGCACCTCAGGAATATAATGTTTTAAAAGATTTTCAACTCCATTTTTTAAAGTCATCGCAGAAGATGGACAACCATCACATGACCCTTTCATACTTACGTATACTATCCCGTCCTTATAACTTTCAAAAACAATATCGCCGCCATCTTGTGCGACCGCAGGTCTAACATGCGTTTCAATTATATCTTTTATTTTTTCAGAGATATCATCAAGATTGACTGACTCAGTTGGCTTAACTTTTTCTTCAAGGAGAATCTTGTCTCCTGAAATAAAATGATTCATAATTACACTCAAAATCGAAGGTTTTATATTTTTCCATTCTTTACCGCCTACGGTTATCGTCAGGAAGTCAGATCCGAAAAATACTCCGACAACTCCTTCAATATCAAATAAGGATAAGGCTAAAGGTGATGATTGAGCTTCATTTGAATCTTTAAAATAAATAGTTTTATTACTGTTACCCATCACATCTTCCCCGGGAATAAACTTCATAGTAGACGGATTTGGCGTTTCCTCAGTTTGTATAAACATATCTTCTCCTCAATTAAATTTATATAGTTACTAGCCTATCAATAGTTTCGTTAGTTAAATTACCCGGTAAAACTGTTACCGGAATAGAATAACCAACACCTGATATTGTTTCAACAAGAATACCCGGCTTCTTATCTTTATTGTCTGAACATAAAACAAGAAGCGATATTGAATCGTTACCTTTAATTAACCTCCTAACCACCTCCAGCTTGGAGCCATGCTCAATAATGTAGTTACAATTAATATCAGAGTACGAACGAATCTCTAAAGATAATACATCTAACATTTCTCTAGATTCTTTTTCTATATCATTAATCATTTTGCTGTTCACACTTAGCCAGTATGTAAACTCAGCAGTATCAACTGTTGCAACTATTAACAAGTCAGCTTCATTTATCTTCGCCCTTCTTGCGGCATACCTAACGGCAAACTTGCATTCATCTGTACCATCAAAAACAGCTAAAAAAACTTCTTTCACAAAACCACCTTTTTAAAAATTTTATCCTAGTCCGATAATATTCCTTACTTTTTTTATCGTAACTTCAGATTTTTCTATAGCCTTAGTCCGCCCATCGTCTAAAACATCTCTAACATAACCCTTGTCATTCTCAAGTTTAATTAATTCTTCCCTAATTGGCGAAACAGAGCTTATTAATAAGTCTGATAAATCTTTCTTAAAATCAGAAAATTGCTTACCCTCATATTCCCTCAAGGTCTCATCAACTGCTGTGTCACTTAGAGAGCTAAAAATACTTAATAAATTTTTTATCTCAGGCCGACCTTCCAATTTTTCTATTGAATCGGGAATTGGTAATGGATCGGTTTTAGCCTTCGAAATTTTCTTTCTAATTAAGTCGTTGTTATCCTTGAGTTCAATCCTAGACATTGCTGAGGCGTCAGATTTTGACATTTTTTTTGTTCCATCCCTTAAAGACATAACTCGAGAAGATTCTGCAAGAATCAATGGATCTGGAATAGGAAAAAAATTACTGCCTCCAAAATCAGAATAATCATTATTAAATTTTTGAGCAATATCCCTAGTAAGCTCAAGATGTTGTTTTTGATCATCCCCAACAGGAACTAGGTCAGTAAGATACAAAAGAATATCAGAAGCCATTAGGTTGGGATAGGTATATAAACCAGAGGAAACGTTTTCCCTATTCTTTCCTGCCTTCTCTTTAAATTGCGTCATCCTATTAAGCCAGCCTATTCTAGTAATACAATTAAATATCCAGGCAAGTTCTGAATGATGCGAAACATTCGATTGAACAAAAATAGTTGATTTCTTTGGGTTAATTCCTGATGCCAAATATATTGAAGCAACCTCAAAAATATTATTCTTCAGATCTGTAGGATTTTGCCAAACCGTAATAGCGTGAAGATCTACTATACAATAAAGGCAGTCGTAATCATCCTGCAGGTTAATAAAATTCTTTATTGCGCCCAAATAATTACCAAGATGCAGCGCCCCAGAAGGCTGCACACCTGAAAAAACTCTTTTTTTATTATTTAACGACAAATTAATTCCTTAAAATTTTACCTACTAATGATACTACGTATATCATTTTTGTTTAATACGCCCAATAAAGATAGTATTAAAAAATAAATCAGCATCCCCATCGGGGTTATAATTAGAATTTGGCTAGCAATGGAAAAATCAGTCAAAATATTTAAAAGAAAAAATATTGCATATGCCATAGCGGCCGAAGATAAAATAACTTTTACAAGATCAAAATACAGTCTTGCTGAAAAAACAGATATCATAAAACTTTTTGATTTATTGCTTAATAATAAAAAATTAACCCAAGAAGAAAAAGAAGTAGACAGCGCAATACCGATAATACCGTATTTAGAAAATAGAAATAAAGCCATAAATATATTAATTGCAGTAGATATAAGACTGTACCGTAAGGGGTTTTTGGTGTCGCCCATGGAATAAAAGATAGGAAGGTATATCTTTATTAAGATAAACGCGGGTAATCCGATAGAAAAGGCAATAAGCGTCTTGGAGACGAGTATTGTATTTAATTCATTAAATAAACCATGTTGATATATCAATGTTATTATCGGAACTGATATAATCATAAGTCCAGTTGCAGCAGGAATACTCATTATTAAAGCAAACTTTACTGATCTACGTACTACTAGATTTATTTCTGCGATATCATTCTTAATATGCAAAGAGCTTAAGGTAGGTAACAAGACGGTACCTATCGAAATACCAAAAAGTGCTAAAGGTAATTGGTATAACCTTTCTGCAAAGTAAAGAGTAGAAATACCTCCCTGAGCAAATGAAGCTATCGCGCCAGAGAGAAGAATATTGGCCTGTAGAATTAAACCAGTAATAATCTGAGGATTAGCTAATTTCATAAATTTATTGATTTGATCATAATTCTTTGGGCGCCTAAGTTTTAAAGAATATCTATTTTTTCTTAAAGTAAGAAAAATCAAAATAAACTGAAGAAACCCAGATAGCATAACGGCAAAGGACAGAAAATAACCCGTTAGAAGAATATCATCACTGGGAATTGCTAGAGCTATTATTAAAAGAATATTCAAAATAACAGGTGATAGAGACGCAACAGAATATTTACCTATTGAATTTAGAATACCCACCCCAAGCGATGACAATGAAATAAATAAAATATAAGGGACTGTGATCCTAGAATATATTATAGCAAGTTCAAACTTAGCTATATCACTGCTAAAGCCATAGGCCATAAGGTACATTACCCACGGCATTAGCAATTGCAGCAAAGAGGTAATTATTATAATGGAAATAGTAAGAACATATAAAATATCTTGAGAAAAGTTTATTGAAGACGCCTTTCCTTCCAGTAGTTTTTTAGAAAAAATAGGTACAAAGGCTGCGGAAAAAGCACCCTCTGCCGTAATTCTTCTAAAAATATTTGGTAATCTTAATGCAACGATAAAGGCATCCGCCACAAAGCTTACGCCAAGCACATTGCTAATCAGAACATCCCTTATTAAGCCTGCAATTCTACTTAAGGCGGTAAGGGATGCAACAATAAATGTTGACCTAAATAGTGAGAATTTTTTTAGTCCTTTTTTCATTCTTCGAAAATCATTGATAGTTTTTTTATGATAGATATTTTTAATTCGCGATCAGTTATTCTTTGATTACTAGCATCCAGTACATAAAAAACATCAACAACACGCTCGCCAAAGGTTGCGACTTGCGCCCTAAATAAGGTTAGGTTGAGCTCATTAAGCTCTTTAGCCAGGTTATATAAAATACCAGGCCTATCTTTTCCACTAACCTCTATAACTGAATAATTCAATGATATATCATTCATAATTTTTATAGAAACAGGAACATTAAAGGCGTTGGCCCTTTTATCCCTAAAGCCTCTCAAATCGAATCCTTCAGTAGTTTTTTCTTCATCCATAAATCGAATAATATTTTTTTTAATTCTATCAATTCTTCCTTGCTCATTAATTGGCTGGTTATTGTTATCTTGAATCCACAGAACATCTACAGCAACCCCGTCAAAATTTGTAAATATCCTTGCATTAACAATATTAATATCCATTGAAGCAAATGCGCCTGTTAGTTTCGTAAATAAGCCAGGACTGTCTTGTGACATTATTGAAACTTCAGTTGTTTCTATTCCCTCTTCATTATGAATCGATATGATTGGCTTTTTATGAAAATCTCTAACGTACATAAGCGCATGACGGGAAATTATTTCACTATCTAAGCCTAACCAGTATTGTTCGCCATGACTTCCAACCCATTTCTTAAAAAGATTAGTTTTAGTTATCTCGGATCCAGAAAATATTTCTTTTATTTTCTTTTTAACTTTAAGTTTCTTGTTTTCTCCCAAAGCATCACCAGTTAAATAAGAATAAGATTCCATATATAGCTGCTCTAGAAGCTGACCTTTATGAGCATTCCATACATCAGGGCCAACAGCGCTTATATCGGCAATAGTTAAAACCAGAAGTAACTTTAGTCTTTCGGGAGTTTGAACAATTGAAGCAAAATCCTTAATTGTTTTTTGATCCATAATATCTCTCGTTTGAGAAAAATCACTCATAACTAAATGTTCCTTCACAAGCCAAGAAATAGTCTCCACCTCGTAATCGGATAATTTAAATCTCTCTGAAAATTTCTTAACAATCCGAGCTCCGGCTTTTGAATGATCCTCTTCCCTTCCCTTGGCAATGTCATGAAAAAATAAGGCTATTGTTAATATCTTTTTGTTTAATCCAGCTCGTACAAGACTCTTAACTAATTTCTGTTTTCCATGAGTTTTTGAATAAAAAATCTTATTTAATTCACCTATAGCCCTCAATAAATGTTCGTCGGCTGTATAATGGTGATACATATTAAATTGCATTAGCCCAACAATCTTTCCAAAATCCAAAATAAACCTTCCCAAAATACCTGCCTCATTCATCGCCCGTAATGTTGTTTCAGAATTTTTTTTGCTGAGTAAGATTTTTATAAAAAAATCGTTTGCCTCCCTATTAGATCTTAGTCTTGAGTTTATCAGGCCGCTGCATTGTCTAAGCGCCCTTATTGCGCTCGGGTGAATAAATAGGTCATCCCTGGCCGAAAAATAAAACATCTTTAGTATATTTATAGGCTCTTCTTTAAAAAAACTATCATTGGGTACATTTATTCTTCCCTTCGATATGATAAATCCATTAATATTTTTTTTGCCAACAAGTGAGATGGCTTTTGAGATCACAGGTATTGATTTTTTTTGTCTTTCTTCAAGAATTGAACAAATAGACCTTGTTAAATTACCGACCTCTCTAGCAATAAGAAAATAATGACGCATAAATCTTTCAACACTCATGAGGCCCTTGCGGTCCTCATAGCCAAGCCTTAGAGCCATCTCTTGTTGGTCGTTGAAATTAATTACTTCTTCCGGTCTCTTGGCAACATAATGTAGTTGGCACCTAATATGCCAAAGAAAATTTTCACACTTTAAAAAAGTTCTTTCTTCATCTTTTGTCAAGATTCCCCTTATCTGCATATCCCCGGGCCGTGAACAGTTATAGCAAAAATTTGTCATCCAGCTTAACATCTCGAGATCTCTTAGGCCGCCCTTGCCATTTTTAATATTCGGCTCGACAAGATAGCGTGACCTCCCAGCCTTATTCTGCCTTTCTTCTCTTTCATCGAGCTTTTCTTGAATGAAATCAAATGAAGACATATTTTTAATCTTTTTTCTAAACCTTGTAATAAATTCTTCACTTAAACTTACATTTCCACATAAATGACGAGCATCCAATAGTGATGTTGCGACAGTCTGGTCCGCCTCTGAAAGAGATAGGCACTCTCCTATCGTCCTAGTTGCCTGACCAACCCTTAGACCAATATCCCACAAAAAATATAAAATATTTTCTATTGCCGTTTCAGACCAGGCAGTCTTTTTGTAAGGAAGAAGAAAAAGTAAATCTAAATCTGAGCCAGGAGCTAAAAGTCCTCGACCATAACCTCCTGTAGCTAAAATAGATATTTTTTCGGCTTCTGTTCCATTGTTTATTGGATATAGGCTTTCTCTTAAAAAATTAAAATACTGGCGTATAAGGGAATCGTGCAGAAGTGAAATTTGCCTCGCCCCCTCAGCCCCTTTGTATAAACCAGACTCAATTCTTTCTTGAGAAGTCTTATGAGCCTTCTTCAGCTCCGCCTTAACATATTTCCTTAAATCATTATTTATATTCTTTGAGTGAATCTCTTTTTTACTAAAAACCTCATCAAAGGCAAAGTTGCATTCATCTAATAATTTTCTAGGTTTCGAAGTCATTTTTTCCTACAACAAAAGGGTTAAAGCTAACCATAATTCAAAAGTTATCTTATTAATACCTCATAAAAGAAATGAAAATTAATTTTTTGTTAATATATTACTAATATAGTATGTTTATAGTAATATAAATTTGTATATTAAATTAATTTTATTATTTTATTATAAATTACTTGACGCTCTTAAGACTATTATATAGCTTTCCTTAGCATACATATGAAGTGCCGAGAGAGATTATTAAATAAACTATATTATTAAAGAGAGAAAAATTGGATAATAAAAAAGATACATCAGAAACAAGTTATGACAAAAATGAGGCATTAAAATTTCATTCTGAAGGAAGGCCAGGAAAAATTGAAATAAATGCAACAAAGCCAATGGCTACACAGAAGGATCTTGCTCTAGCCTATTCTCCTGGTGTGGCTGCCCCAGTTTTAGCTATCGCAGATAATCCTGATAGTGTTTATGATTATACCGCAAAAGGGAATCTTGTTGCTGTTATCTCCAATGGTTCTGCTATTCTTGGCCTTGGCGATCTTGGGCCCCTGGCATCAAAACCAGTTATGGAAGGAAAGGCCGTCTTATTTAAGAGGTTTGCTGACGTCGACTCGATTGATATAGAAATCAATGAAACTGACCCCAATAAAATAACAGATATAATAGCTAGCCTAGAGCCGACTTTTGGAGGGATAAATCTCGAAGACATAAGTGCCCCAGATTGCTTTATTATTGAAAGCAATCTTAGAGAAAAATTAAATATTCCTGTTTTTCATGATGACCAGCATGGGACTGCGATAATCTCTACTGCCGGGATTATAAATGCATTAGATTTGACAGGGAAAAATATTGCAGATGTAAAGGTTGTTATTAATGGAGCTGGAGCGGCTGGAATTGCATGTCTGGAGCTTTTAAAGGCCATGGGATTGCCACATGATAACGCCACGTTGTGTGACTCAAAGGGCCCTATTTATATTGGCCGTGAAGGAAATCTTAATCAGTGGAAGTCCACCCATGCAATTGAAACAAAAGATAGGAATCTCGCTGATGCCGTAAGGGGTTCTGATATTTTTCTTGGGCTATCTGTTAAGGGTGCGTTAACTCCAGAAATGATTAAAACTATGAATAAAAACCCGATTATTTTTGCAATGGCCAATCCTGACCCTGAAATTGACCCGAAAGTTGCAAAAGAAGTCAGACCAGACTGTATAATGGCAACCGGTCGCTCTGATTATGCAAACCAAGTGAATAATGTTTTAGGGTTTCCTTATATTTTTAGAGGGGCTCTAGATGTTAGGGCGACAACTATTAACGAAGAAATGAAAATAGCTTGTGCAGAATCTCTTGCAAAACTTGCAAGAGAGGATGTTCCGGATGAAGTTGCGGCTGCATATTCGGGCACAAGACCAAGATATGGTCCAGAATATATTATTCCCGCACCTTTTGATCCCAGACTGATAAGAGAGATTCCCGCAGCAGTTGCGAAGGCCGCAATGAGCTCAGGAGTTGCTCGCCTACCAATAGTCGATCATGATGCTTATAGAAGTAGGCTTTCGGCAAGGTTAGACCCAACAGCAGACATTATGCAGCCAATATTTGAAAAAGCAAAAAGGTTGATGAAGAAAGTTATATTCGCTGAAGGCGAAGAAGAAAAAATAATAAGAGCTGCTCTAAATTTTAGAGAACTGGGTCTAGGGGTTCCAGTCTTAATAGGACGTAAAGAAAAAATAGAACTCACATTACAAAAAATTGGTTTGCAGCCTCATACAGGTATTGAAATAGTAAATTTAAAGGAATCTGAATATTCTGATGAGTATGCTGATTTTTTATATAAACGCTTGCAAAGAAAAGGTTACCTAAAAAGAGATTGTTTAAGAATGGTTAATAATGATAGGAATATTTTTTCTTCCTGTATGATTGGCCTTGGTCATGCTGATGCAATGATCACGGGAGTAACTAGAAATTACTCTTTAGCCCTAGAGGATATTCGTCAAGTTATAGATCCAATTAAAAATAAGAGAGTTGTAGGTATTTCTGCGATGGTTTCTGACTCTCGCACTGTATTAGTTGCTGACACAAATGTTCATGATATGCCATCTGCTGAAGAAATAGCTGATATAGCAGAGGCAGGAGCAGATCTGGCGAGAAGGCTAGGGTTTGTTCCAAGAGTAGCTTTGCTTGCATACTCATCTTTTGGTTATCCTGAGGGTGAAAGATCAACCTTTATGAGGGAGGCTGTAAATATATTGGACAAAAGAAATACAAATTTTGAGTATGACGGAGAAATGGCAGCAGATGTTGCTCTTAATCCAGAGGCAATGGCCCTATATCCATTCTGCAGATTATCCGAACCTGCTAATGTCTTAGTTATGCCAGCAATTCATTCTGCATCAATTTCAACTAAATTATTACAAGAGCTTGGTGGATCAAATCTTGTCGGCCCACTTCTTGTGGGGCTTTCTAAGCCAATACAAATAGTACCGACCGGATCTAAGGTTTCAGAAATAATAAATCTAGCAGCGATAGCCGCCTGTGATCTGGGAAGATAGCAAGACAAAAGGTATACTGAGTAATGGTTATTTTACGAAAGAAAGCGTTCTTCAATCTTATCCCAGAATAAAGAAGGAATATCTGCACCGCCCATGCCTTTAATTTGTCTAACCCCGGTTGGACAAGTAACATTTATTTCGGTCAGGTAGTCACCTATAACATCTATTCCAACAAAAAAAAGATCCATTTTTAATAAAATTGGCTTTATAGATGAGCATATTCTTTTGTCGTTTTCTGATAACTCTGATAGCTCTGGAATACCTCCAACTCCAAGGTTTGATCTAAACTCGCCTTCCGCCGGAATTCTGTTTAGGCAACCAACCGGGTCTCCATTTAAAATAATTATTCTTTTGTCTCCATATTTAACTTCGGGCAGAAAAGGTTGAATCATGATTGGCTCTTGCTCCACATGTAAAAATTCTGAAAGAATCTTATTTATATCATTCCCCTCCCTTACTAGGATAATTCCTTCACCTCCTTTACCGAAGAGTGGCTTTATAACAATGTCCCTATGTCGCTCATAAAACTCTAGAATTGAATTCTTATGTCTAGTTATGATTGTTTCTGGCATTAAGTCTTTGAAAAATGTAACTAACAGCTTTTCAGGTGCGTTTCTTACACTTACAGGATTATTAATAACTTTTGTAGATTTTGGAAGATGTTCAAGTAGGTGAGTGTAGGTTATATAGTTCATATTAAAGGGCGGTTCTTGCCTCATCAACAGAACATTGATGTCTGAAAAGTCACTTTTAATTGGCGCCTTTAAAGAAAAATGATTGTTTTCTTCATCTCTAACATTCATAGGTTCGATATCCGCTCGAATAACCCCATGGTCATAAATAAGGTTTTCCGGAATATAATGAAAGAGCTCATGTTCTCTTTTCTGAGCCTCCAAACATAGGGCAAATGTTGTGTCCCCCGATATACTTAAAGAGCTAATATGATCCATCTGAAAGGCTACCTTAAGATTCATTTTTTAATTTTCCTCGCCATATTTAGAGCCATATTATATACCTCTTTTCTAGAAAGGTTAGTAAATTTTGATACTTCTTTTGCCGCCTCCGATGCAGGCATTGATAATAGAGCGTTTGAAAGCATTAATTCAATATCTCCTGTTGTATTTTCAAGGTCGTTTGCCCCCTCCACAACAATGACTATTTCTCCTTTGATGGATTCTCTTTTTGAAAAATTTTTAATAATATCTTCTGTGCTGCCAGTCACAACCTCTTCAAATTTTTTAGTGAGTTCGCGGCAAATAGAAATTTTTCTATTTCCAAAACACTCAAGCAAGCTAGCGAGGGTTTTTTTAACTCTCTTCGCACTTTCAAATAGTATTATTGTGACCTTTATATTTTTTATCTCCAGCAAATACTCTTTCTTTGCATTAGTTTTTGTGGGTAGAAAACCTATAAAAAAGAATTTATCCGTTGGCATACCAGATATACTAAGGGCCATAATTGGGGAAGAAACTCCGGGGGAAGAAGAGATTCTATATCCTTTTTTTTGCACCTCTTTTATTAGCTTATAGCCTGGGTCGGAAATTAATGGAGTCCCCGCATCAGATACTAAAGCAATATTATTTCCCGCTTTGAGCTCCTCAATGATTTTTTCTCTTGCTTTTGCCGTACTATGCTCATGATAAGATTTTAGCTTTGTGTCTATATCATAGTTATTGGTCAACTTCATTGTTACTCTTGTGTCTTCACAATAAATGATGTCCGACATATTTAAAGTTTCTAGAGCCCTTAGAGTAATATCTTTTAAGTTTCCGATGGGAAGTGAGACTATGTTTAGAGTTCCATTGGAGTTATTATTATTTTTCAACAAGGAGCTCCTTGGAAAATAATTCAAAGGCCTTCGATCTATGGGATATTTTGTGTTTATATGTCGGATCCATTTCAGCAAAAGTTTTATCATGTCCTTCGGGAATAAATATCGGATCATACCCAAACCCAAACTTTCCTCTCGGAGGAAAGGTTAGTGTTCCATTTATTCTGCCCTCAAAGACCTTATTTTTTCCATCAGGCCAACAAATAGCTAAGGCGCATATAAAATATGCAGAATAATCACTAGACCCGAACTCGGTTAATTTTTTCTCTATATCTTTAGATGCTTTTAAAAAATCTTTCTTGGGACCCGCCCATCTTGCAGAGTAAATTCCTGGCTCGCCGCCCAAGGCATTAACGCACAATCCGGAATCATCGGAAAGGGCAACTAGACTACAATATCTGGATGTCTCAAGGGCTTTAATTAATGCATTTTCTTCAAAAGACGATCCATTCTCTTCGGGCTCGACCATACCATGGTCTTTCGAAGAACTGACCCTTAAGCTATACTCAGAGAGGAGGTCACTAATCTCTTTAACCTTCCCTTTGTTGTGACTTGCTATGATCAATTGTTGATCTTTTATCTTTTTGTTCATGTCTTATATTTTAAGAAAAAGGTTTTTTTGTATAACATTTATTTCTTGTATTCCTGTTTGTGCTAGGGCAAATAAATCAGAAAATTTATTTTCAGAAAATGGAAAAGTTTCTGCAGTTGCTTGAATCTCAACAATACCACCTTTATCAGTGAGAACAAAATTTGCATCAGCCTCAGCTACGGAGTCTTCATCATAATCAAGATCTAAAACGGCACTGCCTTTATATATTCCGCAAGAAACAGCTCCTACGCAGCCAGTTATGGGATCGTTCTTAATTGCTCGAGAGCTTAAAAGGCCATTAACAGCCTCCCTTAACGCCACCCAAGCGCCCGTTACAGAGGCCGTTCTTGTTCCTCCATCAGCTTGAATAACATCGCAATCAACACTTATTTGAAACTCCCCAAGAGCTTTAAGGTCTATAATCGCTCGCAATGATCTTCCAATTAATCTTTGAATTTCTTGAGTTCTTCCTGATTGCTTCCCTGAAGATGCCTCTCTTCTCATCCGATCGCCAGTTGACCGAGGGAGCATGCCATATTCGGCAGTAACCCATCCCGACCCTGAATTTCTTAACCAAGGGGGGACTCGATTTTCAACAGAGGCTGTGCATAAAACATGGGTATCACCAAATTTTACTAAACAAGATCCCTCTGCATGCTTTGATACACCTAAGTCTATATCAATTTTTCTTAACTCATTAATCTGTCTTCCAGATGGTCTCATCATACGTTATCTCAATTTTTTTGTATATTTGGGTTGAAAAACTCTATCATATACCACACATAACACATTATGGTGCTATCAATTTTAACTTTGTTGTTGCCGGAACTATAAATTTATAAGGAATATAATCGATGAAAGAAAAAAACCAAAAAGAGTCTGCCGAGGGCAACATTGAAGAAAATATTGAAAAAGAACTTAATGAAAATAAAGCCACTCATGCTGAGGTATCTGATGAGGATAAAATAGCTGAGGTATCTGATGAGGA
>Ga0114997_10001325_pt1 | contig 20630 bp, 17 predicted proteins | sample ArcticOcean_MG_C_2_FD_87045 | JGI IMG/M metagenome (GOLD analysis project Ga0114997, IMG submission 87045) | Marine microbial communities from western Arctic Ocean - ArcticOcean_MG_CB4_136 | ecosystem: Environmental > Aquatic > Marine > Oceanic | place: Arctic Ocean: Canada Basin | collected...
AAAAAAAAAAAAAAAGGGTGGGAGAAAAAGATTAAAAAAAAAAACCAAAAAAAAAACGAGGGAAAGAAACAACACACGGAGAAGAAAAAATACACGAGAGAGAGAGAGAGAGAGAGAGAGAGAGAGACACTTTTATAATATCTCTCTACTAATACTACTAAGAAGAAGAATGTATGCGAAGAAAATTCGGGCGGCATCACGCGTAATAATTCTGCTGTGAGTACTCTCTGTTTTTGAGTTTCGAGTTTGAGGTGATTTGTGAAGATATAGAGTCTCGCAGTGCTGTTGTTTGAGAGAAAAAATTGGTGGTCGAGATGGTCCTTTGGAAGATTTTTTTCGCAAAAAGTCTCACACGTGAAGAAGGACCTGAGAAGAAGGATTACTCATCTCTTCATTAGTTATTCCTTTTCGACGACTTCCAAACTCGTCGTCTCTTCTTTATTAGTAGTATTACAATCATCGAATTAAGGAAGTATTATTACAATTAAAATGACCTCTTCTTCTTCCATGACCAGATTAACGATGAGCGCGATGCACTCCATCGCTCGCCGCGCGACCATTCACAACAACAAAACGAGGACGACGATCCAACAGCATCATCAAAATCATGTTCATCATCAACGCAGACACCTTCGCGCGACGACGACGGTGATGTCCGCGTACCAATCCTCAAAAGTTGGGGACTACCTGTCCTTGGAGTTTCGATGCTTTTACGAAAAAGATGGGAAGAGAATCTCCCCGTGGCACGACGTGCCGTTGAAAAACGCCGACGGCTCTTTCAACTTTATCTGCGAAATTCCGAAAGAAACGAAAGCGAAGATGGAAGTCGCGACGGATGAGAAATTGACTCCGATTAAACAAGACACGAAAAAAGGCAAGTTAAGAGATTACCCGTACAACATCAACTGGAATTACGGTATGTTACCTCAGACGTGGGAGGACCCGCAGCACGTTCACCCGACGATGAACGTGAAAGGCGACAACGACCCGGTGGACGTCGTCGAGATTGGCTCGACGCAGCTGGAAATGGGCTCCGTCACTCCGGTGAAACCGTTGGGCGTCTACGCCATGATTGACGAGGGTGAATTGGACTGGAAAGTCATCTGTATAAGTACCAGCGACCCGAAAGCCTCTGACATCAACGATGTCGCGGATGTCGAGAAACACATGCCGGGGGAGTTGGAAAAAATCAGAGTTTGGTTTCGCGATTACAAAACGCCGGACGGTAAGCCGCAAAACATGTTCGGCTTGGACGATAAGTGCATGCCGAGCGCGTACGCGAAAGATGTCATCGAAGAGACGCACGAGTTTTACAACTCTTTAAAGAGTGGGAAGAGAGCGAACGACGAAGAGTTGAGCTTGGAATAATAAAATAAATAATGAGTTACTATTATTAAACACTATTATTAGTAAACACTTTTTTTACTTCTCTTTCGCTCAATTTCATCATAATAGCATCATCATCATGGCGGCGACGACGAAAACGACGACGAAGAAGAAGAAGAGGAAGAAGAAAAGGAAAAACGATTTCGACGACGACATCACTAATGTTTCGGATGAAAAAGAAACGACGAAGAAGAAGAGAAAAAGAGCTTCAGATGATGATGATGTGGGTGAACTTCTGGTGAAAATGTACCCGCACGGGTCTTTTATTCGCCCGCTGTTCGTGCACCGACAAACGCAAAAAGACATTCGAGACATTCGAGAAGAAGAAGAAGACAAAGAAGAAGAAGAAGAAGAAGGAAAAGCGGCATCGTTTGCAGCCGCGACGGTATTAGTCACCGGATTCCCGTTCGATTGGCACAACGAATGCTCCATTCAATATTTATTCTCCACCTCTTTCGGTGAAACGAAACGAGTGCAACTGATTCGTTTGGAAACGAATTCGGAAGCGAAGAGCGCTTTGGTGACGTTCGAACAGACCAAGAGTTTACAAAAGTTATGGAAGAAAATCGAAGAGAAGATAATCGTAGAAGCACCGATAACGAGATTGGGAATAGGCTCACCTCCTCCTCCCCAGTTTGGTTTGGATAAGTTTGTGTACGAACACAGACTCCGACGCAAAGGCGGCGCCAAGGCGGCGAAAGCGAACATCGACGAGTGGTTTCGAAACCGCGCCAAGGAAAAGGAAATAGAAAAACGGAAACGCGCGAGAGAAGAGGAAGACGACGGGTGGACCGTCGTGCAACAAAAACGAGGGAGACGGAAAACGAGCGATAATCAAGGGATAACCGTCGGTGGGGTTCGAGCGAGCACCGTGGAGAGACGCAGGAAAGAAGCTTTGACGATGGAAGACGAAGACGGCGACGTAAATAATAGTTCTTCCTTTTACAGAAAAAAGAAGAAAGGCACGCTCGGTTTAGCTCCCGTGGAGAATTTTTACAAGTTTCAATCTCGAGAGAGGCGAAGGAACGATTTAATCGCTTTGCAGAGAGGGTTTCAGGCGGACAAAGCGAAAGTCTTAGCCATGAAAGCCGCCAGGAAGTTCAAGCCGGTGTAAAATAAAATACTACGAATGCAAAACGCAAAACAAACCAACTGACTTTTGAGTGCTTTTTTTCCTCTATTTTTTTGTACCTGACCTCACTCTCTCACGCGGGTCACTTCAATTATTATTAATAAATCATATAATTAAAAAGAAAGAAAGATGCCAGAGCAAGGCAAAACAGAGCAAGCAGACGATGGGCAGCAACAACAACCGAAAGTCACGGTGTGGCAACAGGTACGCGTGGTCGTCTTCCTTTCTCCACCTTCTCTTCTTTCTCTCTCTCTCTTTTTTTATATCATTATTACAACAAGTTAAAAAACTGTACTCACCACCAACCAATTCGATCTCCTTTTTCTTTCGTCACGTGTCCTCTCTCATCATCAACGACAACAGGCAGCCAGAGCGTATTTTTACGTCATCGTGTGGATGTCCATCTCCATGGGGGTTATTTTATTTAACAAGTGGATTTTAGCGTACTCCGGGTTTAAGTATCCAATCGCGTTGACGTTATGGCACATGGTATTTTGCACCACCGTGGCGACGGTATTGGTGCGAGTGTTCAAAGTGACAAAACGATTATCGATGCCGAGGAAAGAGTACGTGAGCAGAGTATTACCGATTGGCGCGTTTTACGCAGCGTCGTTATGGTTGTCAAACTCGGCGTATTTACACCTTTCGGTTTCGTTTATTCAAATGACGAAAGCGTTGATGCCAGGGTTGGTATATTTCGTCGGCATTATATTCCGAACGGAGAAGTATCACGGTCTGACGACTTTGAACATGTTTATCATCGCAATTGGGGTAGCGATTGCGGCGTACGGGGAAATTAATTTCATTTGGATTGGTGTCATCGAACAGTTTTCGGCGTTAATATTCGAGGCGACGAGGTTGTGCTTGGTGCAGATTTTGATCAAGAATAAAGGGTACGCGATGAATCCGATTCAATCGCTGTATTACGTTTCACCGGCGTGTGGAATATTTTTGTTGGTGCCATTTTTGACCGTGGAGTTACCAGAAATCATGGCCAACGTCGACTTAGTTATAGACTGGAAAGTGTTATTCTTGAACGCGACGTGCGCATTCTTGTTGAATCTGGCGGTCTTTTTGTTGATTGGAAAGACTTCGGCGTTGACCATGAATATCGCCGGCGTCATCAAAGATTGGATGCTGATATTCGCGTCGCAGCATTTGTTTCACAATACGGTGACGTTTTTGAATTACTTAGGTTATGTGATTGCGTTCCTGGCTGTTGGTATGTACAATATGATTAAGTTGCGGCAGGCGAAGAAAGCGGAGAAGGATAGAGCGGCTGCGAACGATAGCAAGTAACATATGAGAGCGTGTGTTTTTAATCTTAATAGGACCAATACGATTATGTGTATAGTAAGTAGTTTTCTTTCAATTTTGCGTATTCTTTTTCATTCGAATTGACAAAGTTTATGTGCTAAAAGTTCAATCTCTCTAAATAGTTTGCTACAATATATTAATGGGGACAGGAATGCGCTGTTTCTCTTCTTAGTCAGTTTTCTTTCTGAAAGAGCACCCTTCCGTCAAGCGCGCTTTGCCGCCAGTCGGCTGGCACAAAACCGCCGAGCATGAGCCGCACAAAACCACAGTCTGAGAATGCGAAAACACAGTCGTGATGGAAAAGCACCCTTGGCATTTCACATCCATGAAGAAGCTATTCGGACCTTGTACTAAGCGTTTGAGTTTGTGCTTGGAAGCTTCGAGAGCCGCCGGTGGATTGAGCAAATCGATATCTTGTGCGAGCTGTATTGCGAGTAAAGAGAGAGAATGGGTCAGTACGCAGGTATAATGAATCAATTATCTTCGCGAAGAACGAATAATGATATCGCAGTCGTCGCTCAAAGAGACGCGCGAAGAAAAGAAATTTTTGCCTCTCTTTTGGAGTTCTCGTTCGTGTAGGGCCATCCACCCGCCCATCAACGAAAAGCAAACGTCGCGCACGAAAGCACGCCGCGATGTCACAAAAAGGCCAAGAAAAGCATAAACACGTTCCAAACACATTGACACATAAAATGTATCCGAATATATCCGCGTTTATCCTTTCACCCGTCCTCTCCAAAACACTTTTCGCGCGTTCAAAAACTTTTCGTTCGCCGCATTTTTTTCCTTAAAACCGCGATTTTCGACGAGTCGTCGCGTTTCCTCCAAAGACGCGCCCGTCGCGAAGGTAAAACGAACGCGATGAGCGCGTGCGCGCGCGAGAGAGATACACTAGTATTTGTTCCGAGAGAAAATCGACGCGAATAATACGTACCACCATTATATTCGATCTATTGTGTTATATATAAATGACGATTTCAAAAAGCAAAGGAAGGAAAGGGGCTTCTTCCTTTTCTTATTTTTTCTCTCCCGCCAAAACACTTCTTTCTCCCTTGTCCCTTGTGTGTCAAGTTTTTCTCAATTTTTTTCTAAACAACAAGACAGAAGAGACAGACAACCAAACAGAAGAGCTGGAGCACTTCTTCATAAATAAATACTTATTAAAACTAATATAACACTCAATCAAAATGGCAGGTAGGTATCGATGATCGTTTGTTTTCGAGCGCGCGGGGCTGCTTTCCGGGCGGCTTTGTATCATCAGTCTTCTTCTTTGGGAGATATTGATGAAACACACACACAACACAACAACGAGTGGATGATTTTTATTCTTATTTTATTTTTGTCGGCGGATCGTTTATCTCTTCTTCTTCTCGTCGTCCTTGGAAAACAATAATGTCTCTTCGTTTCTGTTGGAAGCTGATGATGATCTGTAACAATTATAATCAGTTCTTCTTCACGTATTCACCTCTGCTGTGTGTATATATGTAAAACTCATTCTTCTTCTTCTTCTTCTCTCTTTAATCTCTCTTCTTCAAATGAAATGAATGAAAAACAGACATCCCAGTTGTTGGCGATGGTAAATACGAGTTGAAAATCGAAGCGACTTCGTGCAACATTAAAAAAATTGACTTGAAATTCTACGGCATCGAAAAGGCCACGTGCCAAGTGACGATTAAATGCAACGGTGTGAAATGGAAAACGAGCGACGAGCGAGGTTTGGACCCGACCTGGGAGCAACACGTCATTTTCAAAATCAACGACCCGGCGACAGACAAGATCTCGGCGGTGTTCCACTGTGCCGGCATCCAGTTAGGCGACGAACAGTTTTACGCCTTGGACAAATTGTTGAAGGGCAAACAGACGTTTAAAGGGTTGGTTATTCCGGGTGGTAAAGCGGACATGCTCTTCACCGCGGTTGACTTTGGATCGGAAGAAGCGCCGGAAGAGGATGACGCTTTTATGGACTTTCTATAAACGCCGCCACCATATACAAGGAGAGAGAGAGAAAGAGAGAGAGAATACACACGTAGCAATTATTTAATTTAAGCTTAATGGAACAAGAACCGGGAGGATTGGAGTACTTTATAAGTTTTAGTCCAACGTGACAACAGCCATTCTTCGTTTTACACAGCATCTGTCGACAACAATCCTTCATCTCGAGAAGTCGAGATCTCGTTTTCGATGACGTTTCGTTGAGTATGTGAAAGTTGTTCAGAAATTCTTCGTCAGTCTCTCGCGCGCAACTACTACTACTCAATAAAATCGTGCAGACATCACAAAGATTAAAAGAAGAGGAAGGAAAAGAAATGGGTTTATTCCTCTCTTCAATCTTTTCGTCGGCGAAAACGAAGCGAGAGCGGGAGAAAATCTCCTCCCAATGTGCGACGCGAACATCTGCTTTAAAAGCGTGCGTCTCTGGAAATCCGAAAAACAAAGAAGCGTGCGAGAAACTCTCGGAGGACTTGGCGTTGTGCAAAGCGAGATTGGTGGACAAATGCACCGCCAAAGCTGAGAAGTTTGAGGAAATGTGCGTTAAACTGATGGTGGTCAGAGAGCAATCGAACGAGGAGAAACGGAAGTGCGCGAAAGCGGCTAAGAATATGCAAAAGTGTGTTAAGCGCTTTTGAACACGAATATCGTTTGGATGATAGATGAGTAGTAGTATGATAGTAATAAACTAGTAGTTTGATTTGAAATAATAGAGCTTTTAGGGCGCATCGTGTCGCGTCATCTTTGTCATCTTCGTCTCGATTGTTATATTTAAAGGATGACTTCGTAGTACTCTTGTTTATTCTCTCTCTCGCGCTCTCTCCCTCTTCTAAAAATCAACACTCTCTTCTTTTATATTTCACCGTAGTCGATAACCACGCGTTCGTTCGTCGTCGCATCTAAGTCTGTGTACGGCCCTCTCCCTCCACCACGTCCGCGTCTACCACCTCGGCCACCTCTTCCACCGCCTCGGCCGCCACCGCCTCTTTTGATCCCTCGCAACGTCGGTTTGTTTCCTTTCGCCTCTTCCGCTCGCAAGTACTCGAACACGTTCTCTTTATACTTTTCGTCAATCAAACGATTGCGTTCTTTCTCAATAGCTTCGGTTTGTTTCGTTTTAATATGTTTCAAGACAAACTCCTCCGCGATGAAGAGTTTGGAGGATAACGTGGACCCGAATCGACTTTCGTCGAAGACGACCACTTGCGCTTTAATCCACTCTTCGATTTTATTTTCCAAATCCGCTTCGTCCACTAATCGTAAAACAACTGGATCGCTCAAGCAAGTCAAACGTTCCGACCAGGTGGAATCTACGCGCTTTGACCATTTTGTTGCGATTTCGTTCGCTTCGATCGGCTCGATCGGTGCGTCCGCCGGAACGGCGTGTTCGCCTCCGCCCAACGCAAACGTCGACAACGGTTTGCGAAACGAACATTTCGCTCTCACGTTCCTCCCTTCCGCGATTTCAATGTAATCGTGAGGATTCGTTTCTCTCCCGCCGTAATAGTCTATCCCATGCACGTTCCAAAGATACACAACGCACGTGTCGATCGCTTTCGCGATATCCTCCGCGGAACTCTTGGCGTTTATGGAGACGTTGTTTTGCAACGCGTTGGCGAGCTCGGGAGAATTCGGAATCTCCTTCTCGCCGTTTAACTTTTCGATTAAACTTCTCGCGACGGTTAAATCGTGCTTTAACCGGTCCATGTGCCACGCCTCTCTCGGGACGAACCCACCGATTCTTCTCGCTCTTTTCGCCTTTTTTTCCGGATCTTCTGTTTCCATGTTTTCTTCGCCCCCGTCCGCCGCCGCTTCCGTCGTCGCCTCGCTGTAATCTGGCAACCCTTCCACCGACCCAATCTCCGCAAACCCTTTTGCAAACTTCTCCGACTGTTCCTTCGCCAACTCCAAGCGTTTTCCTTGGTTCGATTCTAACAGTCTCGGATCGAACGTTCTTTGCATCCACAGGTCGTTCTTTTGTCGCATAAAATACTGCTCGTGAAACAAGTGCGCGTTTTCGATTTTATATTGCTCGTACTTCTCCTCGGCTTCTTGCGGCGTCGCGTCGTTCGGTAAGTGTTTAAACGCGAATTGGCGAAAGGTCAACGCCCCGGACGGGTCTTCCATTTGGTGATGATACTCGTCATCTCCTCTTCCTCCTTCTCTCTGTCGATCGTACGGCTTGCTACCTCTACCTCCTCTGCCTCCGCCGCCTCTCCCGCCTCGGCCTCCTCTGCGATGATCGTACCCTCCTCCTCCACCACCACCACCTCTGGAATGGTCGTCGTACCCTCCTCCTCCTCCTCCTCCTGAATACGGGTCGTCTCTTCGTTGGCCTCCACGTCTCGCTCGAGAGGCGCCGTACGCCTGTTGGTCTCCGTAATTATCTACGTCCATCTTCGTTTGTGTGAATTATTATTATAAAAGAGTTTTTTAAAGTCTCTCTCTCTCTCTCTCTCTTCGTCGCGTTGTTAAAATACTAAAACTCTGCCACAAACAATATCAAAACGAACAACAACAAGAGCTGTGATGATGTGACGCGTTCTTTCGTTATTATTATTATTAAGTACACTTGATGAGAGAGAAATGTGCTGTGTGGAATTATTAGTATGTATGAACGTGGGGGTGGTCCTTTCAAACTTTTAAAAAAGAAAAACTCCTCTTTTCCCTCTAGCTGATGAAAACAAAACAGAGAAGCCTTGATCATATCTCTCTCACGTGGTCGTCATTCGTACCACGTCACGTTTTTACCAGCTCATCACGTGTCTTCATTTGATCATCAGATATATATACACAACATATATATTCGTATCCATCATCTTTCAGCAGAGTTTACTATACGCGCGCATTTATCTTCTGTGAGTACGCGCACACAAACAGACGCAAAAATGGCCGCGACGATGTCCACGAGCAGCAGTAAAACCAGCGCGGCGATGACGACGATGATGAAAAAAAATCATCATCGCACGTCTTATCGATTTGGAGGAAGATCTTCTGTTTCCAATAATAATAACAACGGGTTGAGAGCAGCAGCGGCGAACAAAAGAACGAACAGAGTAAATATCATAACGAGAGCATCCGGAGCAGAAGATATCATCATCGTCGACGACGCGTCGTTCGAGAAAGAAGTGTTGCAATCGGAGACTCCGGTCTTAATCGATTTCTGGGCCACGTGGTGTGGGCCGTGCAAGTTAATCAGCAAAGTGGTGGAGAAAGCGGCGCCGGAGTTTAAAGGGAATTTGAAGATTGTGAAAATAGAAACGGATCCAAACCCAATTTTAGTGGAGAAGTACGAGGTGTACGGGTTGCCGACGTTGATGGTGTTTAAAGATGGTCAGCCGGTGAAAGGGAGTAAACGAGAAGGCGCCATCAACCTCGCCAAGTTGAAAGACTATTTGCAGTCGCACGGCATCTCGCCGGCGTAAAAGATAAAGAAAAGGCAGCGGGAGGGTATGTAATATGTATACAACTACACACCGTGAAATGAAAACGATAACTATACAAAACAATCCAATACTAACATTACAAATTCATCCTAGCTGTAACTTACTACTTCTATTATAATACACCGCAGGTTCATCAACCGCGCTAAAAAATACTAACTTTTAAGTAGAACTCATTTTACTGATGACTCTCTCTCTCTTTCTCATCGTTCGTTCATTCGCTCGTTCGTTACCAAAGCTTCTTCGGTAACTCCCATCTCTGAAAATTTCGATTCCCTAACCTTCCATCTTCTTTCCCGAAGAACAAAAACTTCTCTCTCGTGTACAGCGCCTCCGCCGCTTCTTTCGCCTCGGTCGATAAAACCTTCTCCGAATCGTACACATCCTCCGCGTAAGTGACATAAATACAAATCATCGTACAAATGCCTATGGATAAAATGGACAAAAACGCTCTCAACGGCGACCAACTGCCCCGAGCGCGAGTCATTTTGGCGAGTTTCAAGTCCGATTCCACGGAGAAGAGGCGCGTCGATTCGTTCGGTATTTCTCTTTTCGCATCATCGTTTTCATCATTTCTTCGTCCTCTTTCTTTTTCTTTGTGATAATACGTAGGGTTCTTCCTGCTCGTCGCGTGGAATCTCGAGGTAAACGACGAAGCCTTCCTCGGCGAGAAGGGCATGACGATGATTACGCAAAATGTGTGTTTCCCTTCTGTGTGCGGTCCAAACAAAGCGCGCGGAAGAATGATGTGCTTTTTTCTTTGGACGCGGCTTCTTTCAAAAAGCGATTGAAGAAGAAGAAAAAAATGTGAAAAAAGCTTAAAACTCCCTCGTTCTCGTTCTCGAGAGAAGACTTTTGTGTGTGTGTTCTCTCTCTTACTACTACTACAGGAGTACGAACAACACGCAAATTATTATTACTACAACATTCTATCTAAGACGTCTCTGTAATACCCTTTCCTGAGCGGGTCCAAGACGAGGAGTTTTTCGTACAGCTCTTTCGCTTTGATCGAGTGCTTCAAAATCACATCCGCGCGCTGCTCGAAATCATCATCGAGTTTCATTTCCTTCGCCAGGAGTTTGTGCAAGCGAGCGCAGACGAGCGCGGGCCATTTACACGTCGGTTCCATTTCAGAAACTTCGGTAATTCTGTCTAACTCTCGCTGAAGCGTTTGTATTTTGTACGCATTTCTGGACGAGGAGGAAGAGGAGGAGGAGGAGGAATACGCATCGAGCTGTGAAAGTAACCATCTATGGTACATCCACGCGCTTTGGTCCTCCGGCTCTGTGAAGAATGCTTGAGAGACGAGCTCGAATTCTGCATCCAGCACGGCTTGGAATCGCGTCGGTGATGATGACGACGACGTTTCTGTCGTTGCTGTTGCTTGGTTTTCATCATCATCCAACTGTTCGAAGTGCACGGACCGATGGTGCCAGGCGGAATAATTTGAAAAGTTTTTTGAAATCTTTTCGCGAGCGTACTTCGCCTCTTCCTCTCTCCTCCTGTTCTGTATAACGTCATCAGCTACTTCTTCCTCGTTCATCCTATCGTGCTCGCCATTAAAATGATATCGAGTAATCTTATCCACTACAAACCTCCGGTAATTCCACGCGTGAAAATTTCTATCGTCCGCGTTTAACAGCGTCTCTAACAGCTCTCGCTCGCGAAGGACGACATCTTTCATAAAAGGAAGAAGCGACGAGTCTTCGTTTCCTGTTTCCGACGACGACGACGACGACGAACTAAGGATTCGATCGTACAACCGAGCAATTACCCACCTCCTGTGTTCCCAGGCGCAATAACTTTTTGGGTTCCTCCTCAACCCTTGTTCCGATACGTGTAATTCTTCTTTCGCGATATTTTTTAGTCTTTCCTCCTCCTCTTCCTCGTTTTTTTGTTGTCGAACAACAACGTAAAGACAAAAACGTGCTTTCCTTTTGTTCCAACACGTGATCATTTCCGGTTGAATCTCGACCAGTTTTTGCGTCAAAGTGAGCATTAACGATTCCATCTTCTGTGTTTTCGTATCGTGGTCGTCGTCGTCGCCGCCGCCGCCGCCATCCTTTCCTTTCTCGTTATCGTCGGCGTTTTGTAAGTGCACGATTTCTTTGTGCAACTTTTGCAACAGTTTTACTTTCGGCAAGGATTTCGCCCTTCGCTCGAGACGACTGGCAGTGCTTTCCCGCTTGCGTCCGTGCATTATATCGATTGAAACCCTCTGCGTTTCTCTCTTTTTCTCTTTCTCTCTCCGCTCCGCCGAGAGGAAGGAAGGAGAGAACTTTTGAGTGAGAGGAAGAGTGAGGTGTGTGAGCTACAGTTCATTTTTTTTCTACAAAACTACGTACTTCTACGAACATACAAAAACTAACTACTATTACTAACTCCTTTCATGTGTGTTAAGAACCAGCGGCGGATCTCTTGCCTCCGACGAATTTCTTTAAACTTCTCTTAAAGTTCCTCACGTGTTGTATCGTCGCTTCGCTGGTGATGTCGTCGATGAAGCCGGATTTGAATTTTTGTGTCGCGGACGGACGAGGAAAGCCGTCGTTTTCGTCGCCGAGCGCGACGCAAAGCGCTTCTCGAAAGATAGCGGGACCAACGGATTTGAGGATTGCAAAACAGGTCGCGGCGATGTCGGTGAGGAGTTGCGCGGGAAAGTATTCGTTAGCTGCTTCCAACAAACCACGGAGAAGAAGTGGGAGAGTCATTTGAGGCAAGTGAATGCTTTTTGGATTGTTAAACGTCCAATTCGGGAGAACCAATTTCACGTTGCTCGCGTTGTTATTTACGAGACTTCCATGGACGACGCCGACGACTTTATCTCCACCAAACGATGCGGACGTTTTTTTTGGATCAAAGCTGTCAATTGAACGACACGTGAGATCTCCAGCTAAGGCGAGGACGGAAATCGCGTTTTCATCTGAACACCCCGTGCGTAAACTCATCGAAACTGCTCGGAGAAGAAGCTCCAGGCGTTCGTTACTGAGAACGTACCCGCAATCCGAGCGGACGAGAGCTTGCGCCAACCCATACACCGATGGAAATCGATCCGGGTCGTCCGCGAAATTCGCGTTGGTATCTCTGAGATTCATATCTAGTACTTTCGCGACGACGTCATTCAACGTCGTTCCGGAAAAAACGCCCACGATATCCTCGTAAGAAATTCCCATTCGTTGGAACAGTTCTGAGTTCATCGCAATCGATTCGTGCAACGCGGTATTCGATAAAGATGAATGCGTGACATTCTTCACATACGTCAATCGTACCGTATCTATGAGTTCGTTTCCGAGGTAACTCGATCCGTTGCTGTAAATGGAAAGATACGTTCGCATAATCATAAAAAGGACCGGCGCCAGAAAGACAGCCTCGTTGTCGTTCGTCGCGAAGACATGAAGCAACAAGCGAAGCTCTTTCAAAGGCACGACGGAACTTTGCGCCGGAGATAAAGCGTGAGATAATATTTCTAACGCCATCTTTTTTGTGTCGACATCGTGCGTTGCTTTCTGCGATTGAAGCGCAATGGAAACGTCCACTAAGGCGTGTCCGACTTGAATACCGTGATGATGATGAATAGCGCTCAAGGCGTTTTCTGATGTTTTCCGGAACAAACGACCCAGCGACTCCGCGGACGTACAATTCACGCGTACCGCTGCACGTAGAACTACAGTAATTGTCGGCTCTTGACCGTCTCGCAAATCGTGAAGGGCAGTCGGTGTTACTAAATTTTCCACGTACGCGTGTTCAAGCATCTGACCGAGATAGTTTGAAATCTCCGGGTCCAAAAAGAGCGATTCCTTCGAGCAATCGCATATGCGCATAATCGCCGTCGCCGAGCCGCGAGAGTGCACGGGATCGTTCGTTGAACACAAAACTTCACTCAGCGCTCGCAAACAGTACTTCGTAAGCTTTCTAGAGACGGCGATATCCTTCGCCAATCCGACGAATGACCAACACACCGCTTCGCGAGCGTCGCTGAAGTGCACTAGAGCGTCCACCACCGCTTGTATCGCGACGTTGAAAAGATTGCTACTTCCGTCGTTATTTTCGCCGGCATTATCTCCCTCGTCATCACCACCAAACGTATTCTTCATTCTGTAGGATAAAATTTGAAACACGAACACGTACCCCAACCCTCTTTCTGTTTGTAATCCTTGAACGAGAATCGGTAAAATTGGATTCGTCCCGACTGCATTGATAATCTCGCGACACGAGTCGCCAATCTCGTCTCGAATGGCTTCCATTTCTGAAGGATTCCGTCTATAGTATTCCAAAAGGAACGTTGCCAAGGCATTTACAACAACCACCACGTTTGGTACGTATTTCTGCGTCGTTTCTTTATCGAGGTCAAACGCCGATGCGGAGAAAGAGGAAATTTTCACCCACGCGTCAAAACACGATGCCGGCGACTCAGGACTCGCGAGGAGCACATTCGCGCACGCGTCTAGACAAAACGACACGATTTCAGTGTCGTCTCTTTTCAGCGCTCCGTTAACTGTCGCCAAAATAATCTCTAGCGCACGATTTTGCGCGGATTTGCACGCCTCTTTCGACGTCGCTACTTGCGACACGAAACTCAAACACTGTGCGAGCGCTTCTCTATTCGCGCCTTCTTGTTGCACGATAGCCTCGAACAAAGTCGAAGCGAACGACATGGCGCTTGATTGTACTTTGGATTCCCCCGAAGCACACGCGATTTGCACGGCGCGCTCTAAAATTCTACTTTGCTTTGGAAAGAACAACTCGATCGAGGCGCTCGAATTGACCTCGTTCAACCAAATCGCTAAGCAATCAAACATTAAAGCTACTAAAGTCACATCTTCTTCTCTTCCCTCCGCGTTCGTAGCGATAGAAATAGATTGGTACATCTCCTCCAAAGCGCGACACACGAAGACGCACGCTCTCGACGCCGCCTCGGCAATTAACTTCCGTCTTTCCGGACGAATCGCACCTACGTTTTTATCGTGCACGCTCTCCCCGAACGCTTTCAAATAATGCACAAACGCGTGCGCCGAGTTTTGTCGAAAGTGCATCGCCGACGATTCCACCAACGTCTCCACGTCCTCTTCGCTTCGCACCATTTTCATGGACGCCACCGCCGCTCCGAGCGCAGCAAATTCGCAGACACTGTTGATTTCCTTCCCTCGTAAACTCAACAGATCGTTCGAGACGATCGATTGAAACAAAATCCGCAGTAACAGATTGTTGTTGTTCGTACTACTGTGACTACTTTTATCTGTCTCCATCTTTGCTCGTCTCAGGTACTGCAAAACACATTTGCTGACAAACACCGCGACTTCGATTGATTCTTCCTCCTCCGAAGAACTCCCACCACCACCACCGTTCTTCCCAACGCCTTTCAAAATATCCAGCACTAACTCGTAATTCTCCTCGAACTTCTCCCGGAACGTCTGGTCTAAAAAACGCTCGCACTCTGTTCTTCTCTCGTTCGAGGACTGCGGCGAACAGACCACCCGCATCGTCTCTCGCACTTGCTGTTTTTTTTCCATCAATGACAACAACAACAACGATGATGATTTGTTGGACGTCATTTATTCTTCGATAAAACAGATGTTCTTGTTCTTGTTGTTGTTGTTCTTGTTAGTATTATTATTATTACGACGACGACGATGATGATGATTGCAACGAGAGCTTCTTTATCGTCGTCGTGAACAACAACAACACCATTTTGATGGTGTGTATAAAAAGAGGAGGGGAAGTTTGTGTGTTGGTTTTGTTCTGTTTTTTCTGTTGTTTTGTGTTCAGTTGTTGTGGGGCAACGAACAAGAAAAGTCTTGTCCAAAAGTGTAACAAGGGTGCCTACTTTTTTTAGTTCGAGGAAGAACATTTTTTGAATCTTTCCGAGAGAGAAAAAAAACTCATCATTGCGGCATAATAAACACAGAGAGAGAGACACACACACACAGTAAAGAAGAAGAAGAAGAAGAAGAAGAAACAGTAGATGGAATTAATGTTCGGGGGGCATTTCTTTGGTGGTGGGCGCGGGGGTTATTATTCCGATGATGGCGACGACGAAGAACAAGAACAAGATCTAGAAGAAAAAAATCGAAATCATCATTTTCAAGCCGGAGCAGCATCCGGAGGAGGAAAAAGAGAAAACCATAACGTCGATCCGAAAACGCCGACGGAACAAGAGGAAGTGAACGAAACGTTGACGAACGTGTTTCAAGGGTACGAGACGAAATCGTTACCGTTCGAGACGATACCACATCCGTGTAAAGTGGTCGAGTCGTCCTCTTTAAACGCCGTGGCGTTGCCGAAACTCACCTATCCTCTCGTTTCCGAGTTGATTGAGAATCGAAAACTGTCTGGCTTGCAACTCGAAGGCGTCGCGTACGCGTGTCAAAAACACCAAGAGTATTTAGAAGATGGCAGACGACGAGCGGGGTTTTTTATCGGCGACGGTGCGGGTATTGGTAAAGGGAGGCAAATTGCCGGCGTCATTTTCGATAATTATTGCAGAGGAAGAAGAAGACACGTTTGGGTGTCCACGTCGATCGATTTGGCGCGAGACGCGATGAGAGATTTAACCGACTTGGGGTGCCACGCGAAGATCATAAGAAACGTTCAAGAGCTGGATAACCAGACCAAAGCGACTGGATTGAGTCGAGACTTTCAGGAAGGTATTTTGTTTACCACATATTCGACGCTCGTGAGCGCTACCGGGAAGTACGATAGGTTCCAACAGATTATCGATTGGTTCGGCGAAGGCGAGGACGGGGACGGCTGTTTGGTTTTCGACGAATGTCATAAAGCCAAGAATTCGGGGCACACTGCGGGCGCGGGAAAAAAATCGAGCAGCGATAATGGGAGTCAAACGGCAAAGGCTGTCAGAGAGATGCAAGAGATGTGTCCGGAAGCCAGAGTTTTGTACTGCTCGGCGACGGGCGTTTCGGAGATTGGAAACATGGCGTACATGGAACGTATGGGCTTTTGGGGTCCGTCGACGCCCTTCAAAGATGCCGAGACCTTCATCAAGAAATTGCAAGACAGAGGCGTAGGTTTTCTTGAGATGCTCGCGATTGAGATGAAAGCCGGTGGAAAGTATGTCGCGAGAGCGCTTTCCTTCGAAGAAGCGGAATTTCGCACGGAAACTGTGAAAATTACCGCTCAACAGAGGGCGATGTACGACTCGGCGTGCCAAATTTGGCAAGACGTTCGCGTAAAGTACGAGAATTTAGCGCAGAAACGAGGCGAGAAGAGCGGGATGTTCATGAAATTGTACTGGAGCGCGCATCAAAGATTCTTCAAGTTGTTATGCGTGAGCTTCAAAATCCCGTTCGTCGTCAAGGAGGTTGAGGAAGCTTTAGAAAGAGGCGAGTGCGCTTTAATCGGTCTCCAAACAACCGGCGAAGCGCAAGATACGCGTTTGAACTTACAATACGGATTCGAAAGCGATGTCCCAACCTCCACGACGCAAGAAATTTTGAGACAGTTCATTATGGAACACTTCAAGGCGGACGTCAATGGCAAATCGAACGGAACCGCTGAGGAGCAAGAAACGGTGAAACTCTTACCCGTCGCCGATCTTCCGGATGGTTGGAAACAAAGAGCAGACGGAACTATCACCGGTCCTCGAACGCACGAGGAAGCGTACAATGTCAAAGAAGCGCTCTTAAAGCGCGTAGAAGAGCTGGATTTACCCCCTAATTTCCTCGACGACTTAATCGATAAACTCGGCGGCGTCGAGAAAGTAGCCGAGATGACAGGCAGGCGTGCCAGAATGGTGCGACACTCGATCGGTGAAGAATCTGGACTGATTTACGAACCAAGATTTGCGGTGCCACCAGTCTCGGACGACGGGCGGCATTTACTCGCATCGGCGAGTAATAACAACAAGGACAAGTTCGCATCGGAAATGGATAGCATCAATATTCGAGAAGCCAAGTGGTTTATGGAGGGGAGTAAATTGGTTGCCATCATCTCAGATGCAGCTTCGACGGGAATCTCACTGCACGCGAGCAAGAAAGTGCCGAACCAGAGGCGTCGCGTGCACATCACCGTTGAATTACCCTGGGCTGCGGATAAAGCAATCCAGCAACTTGGACGGTCGCATCGCTCGAATCAAGCACAGGGCCCGTTATATGTTATGGTCTCAACTGACATTGGGGGTGAACGGCGCTTTGTATCTGCTGTCGCGAGACGTTTGCAAAGTCTCGGCGCGCTCACCCGCGGCGATCGACGCGCGGCGACTGGTGTCGATTTGAGCGATGGTAACGTGGACTCTTTCCTCGGGAAACGATCTTTGCAAATTATGTTTGATGCGCTCAACGCGCAGGTCGACAACGATACTTTCGATTTCAAATTACCGACGGGCGTTTCCTTACAAAGTGTTTGGAAACACGCCGGGTTGAGTGACGACGAATACCAACGTAAGATTTCTGAAGAAACAATTGAGAGCGGTAAATCGCTGAGAGATATTTACGTGGAACTTTCACGCGCTGTTCTCGAGCTCGGCGAGAAAAGTGGTGAGAAATCTTTGATTACTGTTAGTGCGGTCAACGTGCGCAGATTCTTAAATAGGTTACTCGGCGTCCCGGTACTTCGTCAAAATATTCTGTTCGGATTGTTCGGAGATACGCTCCACGCCGTGATAAATGCCGCGAAACTTGAAGGTAGTTATACCGAGGGAGTGAATCAACTCGGCGGTCAACATGTCGCGCTCGATGGCAAAGCCAACCAAGTTGTTCTCACAGAACCGTTTCACGGTGCTCGCCTACTTAAGTCCAACTTTGTCTCCGATCGTGGGTTATCTTGGGATCAAGCCTTTGAGATGTACAAAACGAGCGGTTCGCGATACCCCCGCGATGGATTTTATTTCAAAAAGAAAAAGTGTTATGGCAGGCGCGAAATTATGTTAGTGTTCACAGCCCCTGGTACCGATGAACTCGAAGTAGAAATTTACAGACCGAATATGGGGAAAGTTCAACCCAACCAGAATCGCTTCGATTTCATGGCATACAACACTCGAATCAAAGACAAAGACCCCGGGTGGTGGATTGAATCTAAAGCCAAAAAAGAGTGGGATTTTACGTACGACAAAACCGAATTCGGCTGCAAACATTACGGAATGTGCCAAAACGTCCAAAGCGGTATAGATTGCGATTTTGGAAGTCGAGCTGAGCGATGCTGCATCGTCAATGGTGCCGTCGTGACCATGTGGAAAGAGCTCGAAACAGTTTTGCAACGAAATCAGTCGAGTGTTGGTTTCCGTGACCGACACATGCGCGTCGTACGCGTGGAAACTAACCTTAAGAAGCGACAAGAAGAGGCGCAGACGACGGCCGTCGCGGCGTTACTCCCCGATTCAAACGGAAGTGATCAACAAGAACAAAACCCCGAGGACTTTTCGTTAAACGAAACGAACAACGGAACTGGCGAAATGTTCGAGATAGTTGGTATTCGATATCCCGAAAAATTACTCCCGCTCGTCGTCGCTGCCGCCGAGAAAAATTGGGAGGAAAAAGAGAAAAAAGGCGCGGAAATTAAAGGTCGCATGTCGTTGAAAAAAGACGACGTGACGCCTATTGATCCATTCTCGTACAAGAAAGCGACGACGCAGCAAAAAACCATGAAGAACTTTTTCAAATCCTCCGGGAATAAAAAAACAACCAGTTTCTTGAACTGGGACGATTTTGAAGACGAGGAGAACGCGCCCGAGAAGAACAAAAAGACCGCACCTTCGTTGACTGCGGCCGCATCTAATGCAGCTGCCGCCGACGATGCTTCGAAAAAGTCAAATGTCCGTGATAAAAGCGTCTCGTCTTCTGCGCGCATCCAAGACTTTTTCAAAAGGTTACCTGCCGAAGTGGCGGATTTGGAAAACTTGGTGAAGAAACAGAAAACGAGCGAGGAGGCGCGGGAGCGAAAACGTTTATTAGCTAAATCTCCAACGCCAATTCCTTTGAAAAAAAGCATCGAAAAGGACGACAGAACGAACGCATCAATACCACCACCACCACAAGTTGAGTACATAGAAATTGATTGATTGATTGAGAAATCATCTTCCTGTAATACATTTGCACGCTTTACGAAACAGACACAAACTACACTTTCAAACTCTCTCTCTCTCTCTACTCACCTTCTACGTTTGGATATAAAAACATCCCTTTCACGCCGTCGGCATCGGTCACAAACCCTAACCGTTCATAAAACTCCACCACATCTTTATCCGCGAACAACGTCACGTTCGCCACATCTCTCGCCAACAGCGCCCGTATCGAGTGCGACACAATCGCCTTCCCTAACCCTTGACCTTGATACTCTGGATCGACAATTATATCCCACAAACACGCGTTGAACGCGTGGTCAGACGTCGCTCTGCACGTCGCTATTAACCTTTCTTCTTCCTCTTCTTTATTATTATTATTATTACTACTACTACTACTACAAACGTACATCTGCGCGACTAAAAACGAATTCTCCAAAGCGATTTTCAGCTTCTCCTCCGGTCGTTTCGGCCACCCAACTTTATCGCACAAATCAGAAACCTCTTGGACGTTTATTTCTCTCGTCGTGGAATACATTATTCTTTTGTTCTTCGATTGGACGATGAGGACGTCTGGTTCAGACGAAGCGTCGTAAAACTCTTTCTTCAACGAGGGAGAAGACGAAGGAGAAGAAGACGAAGCGCCGCGAGGGGCAATCAATGATTTTTTTATCCCCGTCGTTACCCGACGATGATGAGGATGAGGATGAGGATGAAGTTGACTTCCAATGTTGTTTTTACTCAAAGTAATGACACCATTTCCTTCGCTCCTCATCATCAGTCTCGTCGTCGTCGTCGTGTACTTCTTCCTCTTCTTTGTCTTCTTTGAAACCTTTTGTTGTCTGTTTGTGTGTAGCTCAATAAAACGACTAAGAAGAATACTACTCCTAAGAGAAATAGGTTATGCATTCATTCACTCTCCTTCCTCGTTTAAGAGGGTTTTCATTTTTTTTTTTGAGATTTTGACGCGTTTGCAACAACAAACAAAAAAGAGTTCACTTCTTCTTCTTTTTTCTCTTCTTCGAAAAACGAGAAAAAAGTCGCTCTCGTTTTAAAAACTCTCTCTCTCTCTTTCTCTCTTTCACAACGCGCGGTGAACGAACACTCGCTCACTCTTTGCTCTTTTCTGCGCTCGTATTGTGTTTAAGAAAAAGAAGAGAGATGAGCGCCTTTCAACAACACCAAGAACAAGAACGAGGCACCTCTTCTTCTTCTTCGAGTAATCATCATCATCGCCAACAACAACAACAACAACAACAACAACAACAACAACAACAACCAAAAACTTCGACGGAAGAATTACTGAACCACATGCAACTCGCGTTAATTGGTGGTGGTGATGATGGTGGTAATGGCG
>Ga0114997_10001326_pt1 | contig 20628 bp, 20 predicted proteins | sample ArcticOcean_MG_C_2_FD_87045 | JGI IMG/M metagenome (GOLD analysis project Ga0114997, IMG submission 87045) | Marine microbial communities from western Arctic Ocean - ArcticOcean_MG_CB4_136 | ecosystem: Environmental > Aquatic > Marine > Oceanic | place: Arctic Ocean: Canada Basin | collected...
GCCGTCTTCGGCGGTGGGCGGGTGTTCGACATCGTCCCAGTCGGTGCTCTGCCATTCCTCGCGCTCGTCCGGCTGCTGAGGCATCGGCTGACACCCAATCACGAAGGTTTGCTCCATCTCCGCTTCCTTGTGGACGTGTTTGTCCGTGAAGTCCTGGCGCTCCTGCATCTCGATGAACGCGCGCCGGGTCGGGTATTTGATGATGCCGATGCGGTCCCACTGGGTGCCGTCGCCCAGCGGTGTCATCTCCACTTCGGCGGCGTAAACGATCGTTGCACCCACGGCCTTCAGCGGGCCGGTCGGGGTGTACTCGTTGTCGGCGTCGCGGCCGCTTCGGCCAGTGGCTCCGCCGTCGCCATAGTCGGCAATGTCTTTGTACTTCATCAGGTTGACCATCCACACCGGACCATCGTCATCAGGGTCGGTGGTGGCCAGGGTCAGGCCGTATTCGTGATCGATGTTTCCGTAGCTCGGCATCAATGGGTCTCCCTTCGTGCGGTGATGTGGGGACCGAGATTGTCGAGCGCCTTGCCGAGGTTCTTCGCCATAGGTGCCTTCGCGACCTTGAGCAGAAGCGAGAGTGGGAACTTGCCTTCGATCCCCATCTTGTAGGTGACTGACGATTTGCCGTCACCGAGATCGTCGATAGTGACCAGTTCGACCATGGACTTCAGTCCGCCGACGGTGGCGGAGGTGACCACGAAACCCCAGCGCTCGCCGGGCTCCCAGACATTGAACTCTTCGTCGATGCCGACCCGCTTGTTGATGAATACGCGGCGTTCGGATCCAACCCCTTCGTGCTGGTCACCGAAGCGTTCAACGCGGATGATGGCATCGAACCACTCGGGCCACGTCTCATGATCGATGAGCGCCGCGAACACCTCGTCTGGTGTGGCGTCGATCTTGCGGGTGGCGCTGGTCTGGAAGGGCGCGGAGTGAATCCACTCCGGCGGCTTCTCGTTGAGTTGTCCCATGGCGCACTGTTGCACGCGGCGTGCGGTCGGGGCCATGCGAGTCGTTTCGGAACAAGGAGAGCTGGCGGCCCTTTTTGGTCGCGACCGCGCCGCCCATGCATGCGGATTGGCCGATCTCGAATCGCCGCTGTGGGATCGCAGCACCTGGTTCCGGCGCGACGACGCCACCGTGGGCATAGTGGCCCTCGGTGATGGCATCACCACGGTCTACGCGATCTCACCGGCCGACCCCAACGGATCGTTGGCGTTGGTGGTGGAACTTCTCGACGAGATTCCCGACGGTTCGATGATCACCGGGCCGGTGGGGCTCGCCGCCGCCGTGGGCGTCGGCGGGCCGATCAATGACTTGGGACCGCACGTGAAGTGTGTGCTCGCACACCCCGAGCGGCTTCCGAGTGCGGCCGCCGCGCAACCGCTCGCCGTTGGGGACTTCGCACGGGTCACGAGATTGCACGCCACCGATCCGGGCGCCGCGTTCGTGCTCGAACCAATGCTGGCCGATGGCACCTTCGTTGGGATCAGCCACCCCGACGACCCCGATCGTCTGGTCGCGGCGGCTGGCACACATGTGCTGAGTTCGACCTATGAGATTGCGGCCGTCGGTGCGGTTTTGGTTGACCCGGCCGCTCGAGGGCAGGGCCTCGGTGCGATTGTCACCGCGGGTGTCTGCGGTCGACTCAAGGGGCGCGTCAGAACGATTGGACTCAACGTTGATGCCAGAAATCTAGCGGCGCGGCGCACCTACGAGCGGATCGGGTTTGTCGACTGCCTCGAATACGAGGAAGTGATCGTCAGGCCGTGAAGTTGGCGGCGACGAAGCCCCAGTTGAGCAGGTGCTCGATGAAGGCGTCGACGTAGGCCGGTCGAGCGTTCTGGAAGTCGAGGTAGTAGGCGTGTTCCCACACGTCGATGGTGAGTAGCGCGGTCTGGCCATGGGCCAAGGGTGTGTCGGCATCGTCGGTCTTGACGATGGCCACGCCGTCGCCTTCGCGGACAAGCCAGGTCCAGCCGGAGCCGAAGTTGCCGACCGCGTCGGCCTTGAACTGCGCCTTGAATGCGTGGACCGATCCGAAGCTCGACTCGATCGCGGCGGCGAGGTCACCGGTGGGGTTGCCGCCACCGTTGGGTGACATGCAGTTCCAGTAGAACGTGTGGTTCCAGACCTGCGCCGCATTGTTGAATAGAGCACCGGGTGCAGCGGTGCGCACGATTTCCTCGAGTGAAGCGTCGGCGAGGTCGGTGCCGTCGATCAGACCATTCAGGTTGTTCACGTAGGCCGCATGGTGCTTGCCGTAGTGAAATGAGATCGTTTGTTCGCTGATGTGCGGAGCGAGTGCATCGTCGGCGTAGGGCAGCGGGGGGAGTTCGATAGCCATTGGAGAGTCCTCAAGGGGGGAATTAGATCAGAATACCCTGTCGTATTTCAGATGCCTAGTCGGGGAGGCCTCGGCGCCATGCCTGAAGGACGTCGGTGAACGCGCTGGGCGCCACGTTGGCGGGGGCTTGAAACGCTACGATTGACCTGGCCTCCAAGTCAGTGGCCCAAAGGTTGAGGTCCTCGTTGCCACCGAGTAGCCACAGTCGTACGCCGAGTTCCTGCCCGTCTTGCGTCCGGACGATGGTGCGGGCGGCGAAGGGTTGTGTCTCCTCCACCCGGAGCGCATCGACGACGCCGCCGAGGGTCAGAATCTCCGGTGGGTCGAGAGCAGCGAGCGAAAACGCGGGAGGAAATGCTCCGTACAGGGCGTGCACCCCGGGCGATATCTGCCGTGAATTCGAGGTCCGCGTCGAGTAGGAGCCCAGTGATGAAGTTGATTGGCGGCGGCGTTTCCAAGGGGCTGGGCGTGTCGCCGACTTCGCGGGGTGTGCCGGGCGTGACGAGACCGTCGGCCGTTCGGACCGCATTGGCCACCGAGGGTGTGCTGATATCGTCGGCGAGCCACGGAGGTGTCGTGGTGGTTGTAGTGGAGACGGGCGGCGGAAGCGCGTTCGCTACCGTTTCGGCTTCCGGCCGGGTCAGTGCGTAACCCATGACTATGGCGATGAGGAGCAGTGCTGCCGTGACCCCACCGACTTTTTGGAGTTCGTTGTTTTCGAGCTTCTGCCACCACTTCGGGGCCTGGTCGGGGTCGGCTTTGGCCGCGACCTCCTCAAAGGAGGTCTTCCCACAGATCGAGCAGATCGATGATTGCACGAGCGCCCGACAGTGAAGACAGGTCTGAAGACTTTCGAAGGGCACAACCCTCCGATCGGCTCCAAACCGGCCGACTGTGAGCAAGTGAGTGTCAATCCCACTGCCGACGTTGCCTCCTCCCGACGTCGCATTCCTGAGCTTGATGGCCTTCGCGGTCTCGCCGTAGTTGCCGTTGTGGCCTATCACGGATGGCCCGACGCCGTTCCTGGCGGTTGGCTTGGCGTCTCGGTGTTCTTCACCCTTTCGGGCTTTCTCATCACGTCAATCCTCGTGCGGGATCACTCGCCGACGCGAGCATCTCTGTCTCAGTTCTGGTTGACGAGGGCCCGTCGCCTGCTACCCGCTGCACTCATGGTGATTGTTGTGGTTGTTGGCGCTACCGCAATTGTTGACCCAGATTCGGTCCGTCGGGTCGCCGGTGATGCGCTTGCGTCGATCTGGTATGTCCAGAACTGGCGCGAAGCAGCCGCGCCGGGCGGATACGGAGCAATCTTCGACACCGGACTCCGACCACTCGCCCACATGTGGAGCCTCTCCATCGAGGAGCAGGCGTACCTCGTACTTCCGCTCCTCACCCTCTGGCTGGGGCCGCGCTCGCCGTGTGGATGTCGGAAGGTCGACGAGTTCGAGTACCGGGTGTCGTAGCGGTTGGCGCGGCGGCCGCGATTGGTCTTGGGGTGTTCACGCTCAGCGAGTCACACGATCTCGTGAGCCGTGGCGCGTTGCCCGCGGCCGCGCTTCTCTCCGCGGTGGTGATCGCGACCCTGCAGGGCACACCGGTGCGGGCGCTCCGTGTCCGCCCGCTTTTATGGCTCGGCCATCGGAGCTACGCGATCTATCTCTTCCACTGGCCGCTGCTTGTGCTGTTGGACGCTCCGCCCGGGCTGGCCGTGGCGGTGTCACTGGTCCTTGCCGAGGTCTCCCACCATCTGGTTGAGTCGCCGATTCGGTCGCAGAAAGTTGCGGTGCGCCGTCCAGCATTCACGTTTGTGATGGCCACCGTCGTCGCCGTTGCGGTGGCATCGGTCGGACTCGCGCTCGGCCCTCGTGCCGTGTCGGATGCGGAGATCGCGGCCGCCACGGTGGCAGCCCTCGCCGACGCCGATTCGGCGGCCCGGGTCGTGGTCGAGAGAACGGCCGCACCTTTTGACGCCGCGCGGGAGATTGACCTCGCTCCTGCCGTGGACACCGGTCCTGCCGTCGACACCGCGCCGTCGGAATCGGTGCCGGTGGACCCTAGAATTCCGTTGCCTTCACAACCCACCGTGATGATTTTGGGCGAGTCCGCGGCCGATGCGATTTAGCCAGCGGTGAGTGCATGGGTGTCGGTGATCGGCGGCACTTCAATTGATGCCGGCGAGCCGGGCTGCTCGCCAATGTTTGCGGAGGGCAGCAACACTCGCTGGTACACCAAACTCGTCGCCGATCCCGAAGCCTGTCGAGAACGCGTAGCGGCGGGGACCGACCTCGTTGTGGTCTTCGATCATGGCGTCCCGCTCTTCGATCATTTCGATCGAGAAGCTGATGAATGGACGGACCTCTCGGAGCCGTCATTCATTGCGGAAATGAGCGCTGAGTATGTGCGCATGATCGATGACGCTTCGGTTGCGGGCGCCACGGTCGTGTTCTTTACGCCGGCGACACCGTGGCCGACTGGGGTGACAACGGCCTCTTCCATACCGGCACTGAAGTGCCGCGCCGCGAGAGCTACTCGGCGCTGGTCACAGCGCTGGCCGGCGCGTATGACCATGTCGATGTCGTCGAATTCGGTGCCTTCGTTGATGCCGACCCGGAGCGATACTCCCGCAAGGACGGCGTCCATCTCGACGCGGAGACGGGCGCAATTCATGCCGTGGTGGATCTTGTGGCGCCCAGCTTCCGGCCCGCGGACGTGCCGGCGGCTGAGTCTTAGACGTCGGGCGAACGTCTTCGGTCGAGCAGGAAATCGACGAGATACCGACCGACTACGTCGCCCTGGGTTGGTGTGGTCTGGAGTCGCTCGAGGCCGTCGGTCGCACACGCTTCACCGAGGCGTTCGCGTCGGCCTTCGATGATTTTCCGGGTGACGGGAGCACTGAACTCGGGGTGGTCCTGCACGCAGAAAACGTGGTCAGCGACACGGAAGGCGGGGACCTCGGCGGTTGTTCCGCGTCCGGCGACAACGGCGCCAGGAGGAAGTCTCGTCACGACATCGCGATGCATGGCGTTGAGTTCGACGGTTGCCTCCGCGAACCAGATGGTCGCGTCAAGAGTGAGGGTGTGGGGCCCGACCTTCCACGTCGCCGCTCGTTCGACCGTGCCGCCGAGCGCCTGCGCGATTGCTTGGTGGCCGAAACACACGCCGACAATTCGTTCTCGGGTGGCTATGGCGGTGCGAATCCATTCGAGCAGATCGGCCACCCATGGATCGTCGCCGTGGGCGTCGGCCCGCGATCCGGTGAGGATCCAGCCGTCGCACTCGTCGAGGTTGGTGGGAAGTTCCCCGTTGGCTGCGTCGTACTCGCGAAAGGTGAGCGAATCCCCCGTCCCGCTCAGCAGCCGACGGTAGAGATCGGGGATCTCGCCACCGGCGGCTGCGCTCGTCTCGGGCGGAAAGTGATCGCAGACAATGATGCCGATATTGGTCACCGCTAGATGCGCTCGAAGTAGCGGCGCATCTCCCAGTCGGTGACGGCGGCGTTTGCCGCCGCGATCTCCTGGCTCAGATGGTGGCCATAGTGATCGACCACGGCATCGCCGAGCAGGCGCCGGGCGTCGGCGCTGGCCACGAACCGGGCGTGGGCCGCGGTGAGGGTGGCCGGCACCGTTGCTGCTTCGGCGGCGGCGTAGACGTCGCCGCGCAACTCGGCCGGCGGCTCAATCTGATTGCGAATGCCGTCGAGCCCACTGGCGATTGCGGCGGCATAGGCGAGGTAGGGGTTCACGTCGGCGCCGGGGATTCGGTTTTCGATGCGGAGTCCGCCGCCGGTGCCAACAATACGGAAACCGGCGGTGCGATTGTCGGTGGACCAGGCAATACGAGTGGGGGCCCACGATTGGTTCTGGTAGCGCTTGTAGCTGTTGACGGTCGGCGCGTAACAGACCATCAGGTCAGCGGCGTGGTGCATCCAGCCGCCCAAGAACCAGCGGAAAATGTCGGAGTGTTCGCCGCCCTCGCCCACGAAGGCGTTGGTGTCGTCCTTCCACAACGACATATGGATATGGCAGCTGCTGCCGGGCTGGGCGGCATCGGGTTTCGCCATGAACGTGACACTCACGCCTTGGGCCTCGGCGAGCTCCTTCATGCCCTGCTTCATGACGACATGGCGGTCGGCCATGGTGAGCGCGTCGGTGTAACGAACGTTGAGTTCGTGCTGCCCGATAGCGGCTTCACCCTTGGAGTTCTCGACGGGGATCTCGCTGTCGCGCAGCGCCCGGCGGGCCGCTCCGACATAGTCCTCAACGCGCGACGCCTGCAGTAGGTGGTAGTCCTCGACGTACCAGCCCGCGGCTTCGAGATCGCGATAGCCCTTCTCGTGGGCGACGCGATAGCTGTCGCGGAAGAGGAAGAATTCGAGCTCGCTGGCCGCAGCGGCGGTGAACCCCTCCGCGGTGAGCTCGTCGAGTTGGCGGCGCAGGATCGATCGGGGCGCAACATCGACGAGTTCGTGAGTGGTGCCGTCCATCACGTCGCACAACACGAACGCGGTGCCGGTGGTCCAGCCCGCTCGTCGCAGCGTTGTGAGGTCGGGTACCAGGTGGAAGTCGCCGTAGCCCTTCTCCCAGTTCGTGTATTCAAAGCCGTCTACGGGCGCCATCTCCATGTCGACCGTCAGCAGGTAGTCGCAGGCGTGGGTGCCGTCGTCGACACCACTGTCGAGAAAGAAATCGGCGTCGAAACGTTTGCCCATCGTGCGGCCGTAGTGGTCGGTGAAGCCGACGACGACGGAGTCGATCTCGCCGCTGGCGATTTCGGCGCGAAGCTCATCGAGTTGCATGGAGGTCTCCTTCGCAGGCGGCGAGAAAGACCGCGTGGGCGAATGTCTGGTCGAATGGAATCGGATTCGTACCGGCGGACGGATCTTCGATTGCGGCGGCAACGATCCCATCGATTGCATCGGCGTCGACTCCGAGGTCGACGAGCGTGTGGGGGACGTCCATCGCCTCGCGGGTCTCGAGGATGTGCGCGAGGAAGCCATCGAACCCGCCCGTGATGCCAACGTAGGCGGCCAGGCGATCGATCGTTGGCTCGATGGCTGCCCGGTTGGCCTCGAGGACGTAGGGCATCACGACGGCGTTGGTCATGCCGTGATGGGTATCGAATTCGGCGCCGATGGGGTGGGCCAGCGCGTGCATAGCGCCCAGGCCTTTCTGAAACGCGACGGCGCCCATCGAGGCGGCGGCCAACATCTGGCCCCGGCTCTCGATATCGGTGGGATCGGCCACCACTCGGGGGAGATGTTCGAGGACAAGCCGGCAGCCCTCCATACCAATGCCATGCGACATGGGGTGAAACCCGGGTGCACAGATCGCTTCCAGCGAATGTGACAGCGCATCGAGGCCCGTGCCGACAGTGAGCATGCGGGGCAGTCCAACCGTGAGCTCGGGATCACTGATCACAGTGGTCGGGAGCATGGCGGGGTGGAAGATGATCACCTTGCGGTGAGTGTCCTCGTTGATCACCACACCAGCGCGGCCAACTTCGCTGCCGGTGCCGGCGGTGGTGGGCACGGTGATGATCGGTGCGATGCGGTCAGTGGAGGCTCGGGTCCAGTTGTCGCCGATATCTTCGAAGTCCCACATGGGTCGAGATTGGGCCGCCATGAACGCGATGATCTTGCCGACATCGAGCGCCGAGCCTCCGCCGAGGGCGATGACGCCGTCGTGTTCGCCCGCTCGATATGCCGCGACACCCGCTTCGATGTCGCGCCCGACCGGATTCGGTTTCAAGTCGTGGAAGGTGGTGCTCGAGAGCCCGCCCGCGTCGAGCAGTGCGTGGATGAACGGGGTCACCGGAAGGGCCGCGAGGCCGGGGTCGGTGACGAGTAATGGTCGCGCGATTAGCGCATCGTGGCAGACGGCGGCGAGTTCTTTGATCCGACCCGGTCCGAACCGTATTGGTGTGGGGTAGCCCCAGTTACTCGCTGTCACAGTTCGCCGCGGGCGAGCAGTTCGGTGGGATGGCGAACATCGACCACGCCGAGGTAGCCGCCGCCGGTGGCGATTGCGTCGTGGGCCTTGTAGCCGATCAGTTCCTGGGCCCGGAGCGGCAGCGTGCGAGCGATATCGGGAGGGGTGGCGAGGACGTTGTTCTCTTCGGTCCGCAGCCAGCCGACCACGAAGCTGATATGGAAACCCCGCCGGCGTTCATCGGCGGTGGAGTTGGTGCCACCAGCATGAAAGGTCGAACCGAGATAGATCACGGCCGCGCCCGCGGGCATCTCCGCGATCTCAAGCTCGTCATCGGTGGGGTAGCGATCGCCGGTCCAATGGTTGGACCCGGGAACGAGTCGGGTGGCGCCGTTTTCGGCCGTGAAGGGGGTCAACGCCACGAGCGAGGCGACTTCCACCTCGGGGTGGGGCTTCGGGAGGAAGTTCCACACGTCTTGGTCGCGATGGATGAACTGCTGTTCGGCGCCCGGGCCTCGCTGGAGGAGATGGCCGACGTTGAGCAGCCAGTCGGCGCAGTTCGGTCCAAGCACCCGCTCGCACACGGCGTCGTAGAGGGGATGCAGCAGGACTTCATCGACGAACGCGTTGGAGTGAGAGGCCAGCCCACAAAGGTGCTGCACTTCGGTCCCGAAGAAGTCGGCGATGAACGGGTTAATGAACTCACGACTGTGCGGGTCATCGGCATCGACCATTGGACCGACCTCGGCGTTGATCGCGACAACGCTGGCCGGATCGAGGAAGTCTTCGATGATGACTGCGCCATGTTCGGTGAGTGCGGCAGTGATCTGGTCGGGGTCGTCACCCCGTCGCATCGTCGGAATCATGGCCTGACGTTAGGTCAGAGACGAGCCGCTGACGATTGGTGGACCGCTACCCCGGTAGAACACTCCCGGGAAGCCGTTCGTTTCGAGTCGGAGGCTGTTGTTGCGGGCGAGCATCGAATCGGCGCTAACGAGGGGGCCGCGACGACGAGAGATGGACAAAAAACTCGGCGCATGTATCTCCATGCACTGGCCGCCCCCGCCGAAGTCTTTGTCGTTGCGCTGCGTTTCCCGGGTCTAGATTGCGCGCATGGTTGAAACCCGCATGATCAAAGCTGCAATCTGTCGCGAATTTGGGGCGCCCCTCTCGATTGAAGAGATCACGGTTGCCCCCGCCGGGCCTGGCCAGGTGAAGGTCGATGTGGAGGCCTGTGCGATCTGTCATTCCGACATCCACTTCATCGATGGCGCGTGGGGTGGACGCCTGCCGGCGGTCTACGGCCACGAAGCAGCGGGGACCGTTGCCGAGGTGGGCGACGGCGTTGACAACGTGGCCGTGGGCGACCGTGTCGTGATCTCGCTCATTCGGAGCTGCGGTTCGTGCCCCGGCTGTGCGAAGGGTATGCCCGTCACCTGCACCGGCCGATTCACAATCGACAAGACCCGACCCCTCACTGATGCCAACGGCGACTCGCTCGTCCACGGCTTGAAGACAGCCGCGTTCGCGGAGGAGGCCGTCGTTGATGCCTCGCAGGTCGTGAAGATCCCCGACGAAATTCCAATGACAAGCGCCGCGCTCCTCGGGTGTGGCGTGATCACTGGGTTTGGCGCGGTCACCAATACGGCCAAGATCGAGACCGGCAGTGATGTGGCGGTGATTGGCTGCGGCGGAGTGGGCCTCAACGCCGTGCAGGGCGCGACAATTGCCGGCGCCGCTCAGGTCATCGCGGTTGATATCGCCGACGACAAGCTCGCGGCTGCTCGGGAGTTCGGCGCAACAGCTGGCCTATCGGCGGCCGCCCCCGACATGGCGGACCAGGTGCGGGCGTTGACCAACGGGGCGGGCGTTGACTATGTCTTTGTGACGGTGGGAGCGAAGTCCGCCATTGAGCAGGCGTTCTCCCTTGTCGCTCCGGGTGGGGCCGTGGTGCTCGTCGGTATGACCGCCACGGGTGTGATGATCGAAGTGGACGCCACCGCGATCGCGGGGAACAGCCAGCGGGTGCTCGGCTCGAAGATGGGGGCCGGTCGCTTGCCCATCGATATCCCGTTACTGGTGTCGCTCTATCAGGACGGTCGGTTGAAGCTTGATGAGCTCGTCTCGAAGACGTATCCGATCGAAGAGATTAATGGAGCCATCGAGAGCGTGAAGCGCGGGGAAGCGCGCCGAAATGTGATCGTCTTTGGGAACTAACCGGGATCCTGAGCGTGAAAATCGAGTCGTTCGAGTCGTTTTTTGTCCTGAATCTGCGGCCCGAGAACGTTGAGGAGATGGCCCGGGTCGCCTGAGCCAGCCCTCGCCAATGTTCAGTTCGCCACCTGTACGCCGAACGCCATCTCGAACCCCAGACCACCCTGAGGTCCGCTAGCTGGAGCGTCGCGCGGCCCTAGCGGCCTTGCGGGCCTGCGAACGTTCCCACTTGCGCTGGCGGCTACGACACGCCTTACGACAGAAAATATGGTTGGTTGAGCGGGCTTCGAAGAGTTCGCCGCAACGCCAGTACACACACTCGTGCAGCCGGTCCGGATTGGGGTCGTCACCGTGGTCGGAGGGGTCGTCGATCAGGTGCCTCGAACGAAGACCGGACGGTCCGCCGACGAACGTTCGCGGTCGTACCGGTAGCCGTCTTCATCGAACTCGAGCAGCGCACGCGGTGACTTGATTCGGTTGCGAATGATCCAACCCGACATCGAGCCGCGGGCTCGTTTGGCGAAGAAGCTGATGATCTTTGGCTCGCCGCCGTCTTTCGAGTCGAGGAACACGGGGCTCACAAGCCGAGCGTCGAGCTTTTTCGGGTTGACAGCGCTGAAGTATTCGTTGGACGCGAGGTTGATCAGCGCATCGGAGCCGGGGCTGTCGGCCATGTCGGCGTTGATCTGCTCGGTGAGCGCATTGCCCCAGAAGGAGTAGAGATCCTTGCCTCGACCGGTCTTCACTGAAGAGCCCATCTCGAGTCGGTACGGCTGCATGAGGTCGAGTGGACGGAGCAGGCCGTAGAGGCCGGAAAGGATGCGCAGGGTCTTCTGGGCCTGAGTGAAATCGCGCTCGGAGAAGCTGGGGGCGTCCATGCCGATGTAGACATCGCCGCTGAAGGCGAGCACTGCGGGGCGGGCGTTCTTCGGCGTGAACGGGGTCTCCCAATCGAGGAAACGTTCGTGGTTGAGCTCACCAAGACTGTCGGAAATCGACATCATCTTCGACAACTCGCTCGGCGACTTTTTGGCCATCGTGGAGACGAGTTCACGTGAGTCGTCGAGCATGCGCGGCTCAGAGTGTTTCTTCGTGGGCAGCTTCGACTCGTAGTCAAGCGACTTGGCGGGAGAAACGACGATCAGCACCCCACTGTTCTACCAGCCGATTGCCTATGGCTGGCTAGCGGAGGACACACGGCATGCGAGAAAGGATGTCTTTGCCGAGGCGAACCATCTTGTCGGGATCAGGTGGTGTGTCGTCATATCATCCGAATGTCAGCGAGTAGTCGCCACAGGTGACCAAGACCACGGTGCCCTCGCTCGAATTGAGGATCGCCGCCGTGGGTGAGCCAAAGATTGGAATGGTGACGTCCTCGAAGATGATGCGCCTCGATCAGACGGTCCGCGTCGATCTCATTGTCGGCAGGCAGAAAGGCTTCGTTCTCGTCAGCTTGACCTGAAGTGAGCGTGAACCCGTAAATCTCCACCGCCCTTAGAGGCCCGAAAGGGACGAACGCAAGAACAGGACGGTGACCGACGAAGCGGCTGTAGGCGTCGAAGGCGAATTTCATCTCGCGAAAAAATGTGGTCGCGGATGTCATGCGGTGTGCCGTGTGGCTGGACCTCGCTTGTGGTTACCAGCCGTCCATGCCGAGCGAGCCCTTGAAAGGGCCAACGATGTCACGGGTTATCCAGCCGCCATAGAAACCTCCGGGCTGTGCGTGAACCAATTCGCCGTCAATCGTGCATCGGAACTCCCGCGGGTAGAACGCAACGTGTGAGGCGATGGAGACGAATGCTGGCATCGGGTCGAGATACACCCAAGCCGAACCCTTGGAGACTTGGTCGGTCGTGACGACATCGAAGTAGGTCGCCGAGCCTTTCCATTCACAATGTGAGGTGACCCGAGACGGTTGGAGCGCGGGTCGGTAGATGTCGCTTGCCGGGACGTACCAACTGGGTGGGTGGTACGTCTCCAAGACGCGAACTGCTTTTCTTGAGTCGGCGATCAGCACTGCCCCGAACCAGATCTGGACGCGTCGGGGATCGGCCTCGACGGTCGGCGGACGCGGGTAGTCCCATGCTGACTCCTGTCCGGGACGCGGAGATATTCGCGAAGGGCGCACCATTGTCCGGTTCTACGGTCGGCAGTGGCCTGCCAGATGCAAGGGAGCAAATTGGTGACGCCGAACGGGGTCTTGCTCACACAAGCGACCAGTGTCTGCCCGTCGGCATCGATCTCGAGGAGGGTGCCCGGGTCAGTGTTCGATCTCCGCGGATTGGCGTGGAAGGGTGACTTCCGGATTCGTGACCCAATCGCAGTACTAGGTAGACGTCGTTCCCTCGAGTGGCTAGCCAATAGCTAGAGGGCCTTACGGTATTTTTTTCTGGCAATTTCTTGGCGACATTGGAAGGCTGGTGACATGAGCACCCAGCGTCCCGTGATTATTTCGTGCGACGGCCATGCCACCGGCCGTCCTGAGGACTACGCCGACTATGTCGAACCCGCGTATCGCGACCGATACGCCGATTTCGTTGAACACCTTCACGGCGTGCGGATGAAGATGGAGGAGCGGCGCGAGAACGACGAAGGCCTCTTCTCGAAACAGGGTGCCGATGCATTCGACGAGGCGACCGGTGACGACCGCGACGGCGAGTGGAACTCAAGCGTGCGCACCCGTGTGCTCGAACAAGAGGGCGTCGTCGCCGAAGTGTTGTTCCCGAATGGCGGCGTGCCGTTCGGTGGCTTCGGAGAGACCGCCAACGATCACGAACTTCGCCATGTCGGCAACCGCGCCTACGACCGCTGGCTGCTCGACTTCGCGAACGACCTTCCCGGTCGCCGCGGCGCGCTCGCTATGTTGGCCGTCGCCGACATCGAGGCGTGTATCGCTGAGATCAACTGGGCGGCCGACAACGGATTCGTTGGTGTGATTGCCCCGACGGAGCCCGGCGAGGGCCTGCCGCCCTGGCTCGACCCTTGTTACGACCCGATATGGGCGGCCTGCCAAGACACCGAACTTGCCGTCCACTTTCACGCCGGCGGCGGTACGCCGGACTATGGCAACTACGGCATGGCCAGCATGCTGATGTACGCCACGGAGACCACCTACTTCGGCCGTCGACCGCTGTTCTCGTTCATGTGGGGTGGGGTGTTCGAACGATTCCCCCGCCTTCAGTTGGTGCTCACCGAGAACCGGGCGGACTGGGTGCCCGACACCCTCAAGCTGCTCGACGGCATCCATCGCGCGCCGTTCTTCAGCCACGCCCGCGAGGCGCTCCCGCTCACACCGAGTGAATACTGGAATCGTCAGATCTGGGTGGCCGCCTCCTTTATGGGCGCCGACGAATCTGCGCTGCGGCACGAGATCGGTCTCGGCCATCTCATGTGGGGCGCCGACTATCCCCACGTCGAGGGCACCTGGCCGAAGACTAAGCTCTCGCTGTCGCGCTGCTTCGCGGGGATCCCGGCCGCCGAGATGCAGCAGATCCTCGAAGGCAATCCGGCCCAGCTCTACGGGTTTGATGTTGCGGCGCTCCAGGAAGTTGCCGACCGGATTGAGAGCCCGACCGCCGCGGAACTCACCGGTGTCTAAACCTCCACGGCCCCGCGATGTGCTTCGCCATGAATTCCATCAAGGCCTGGCTCGCCCGAGTTGCCGACTGTGAGCTTGGCAGCCGGAAGGGCAGCGAGGAGCAGTAACGACTGCCAGAGACGAGGGCGCATACGGGTGCCTTCTCTAAATGAACGAGACCCAGTCGTTCCCTTGGCGGGCCAAGATGTCGGCGATCGGCCAAACTGGCAGAACTGGCGGATGGGGTCGCAATGAATCGGATGACGCCGGGACGGGCGCTGATGACGTTGGGTGTCGTGTTCACCGACTTCGGCGATCTTGTCTGATGGCGGGCCAAGACGACAGCAACGACGAGGCGTTCGGCTCCACTCCCATTCCCATGCAATTCGTTTCCAACGGCGAGTTCATGCCGCTGCCGCAGAGTCGGCGGCAGCGCCAGGTGGAGTTTTTGATCAACCGAATGGCCGCCGACCGCGCCGAAACGCTCGGCACCACGCGCCGCCGGTTCCTCCAGTCGAAGGCCGGCATGGCAGTGGCGTTCACCGCGCTCAACGTGGTCTACGGATGCAGTGACGGCGACGGCGGAGCAAGTGCTTCGACCACGTCGTCAACCACGACGTTCAGATCCACAACGACAGAGGCGTTCGCCGTCCCCGAAGAAGCCACGCTCGACGAAGATGCGGCGTGCGAATTGTTCTCGGGTGAGTACTTCATCCTCGATTCGCAGACCCACCACGTCGACTTCGAAGGCCCGGCCAACCCGGCGCTGCTGAACGCGATCTTCAGCCGATTTACCGGCTGCCCTCCGGAAGCGCTCGACCCCAACGGGCCCTGCGAGCCCGGTTCGCCCATGGAGAAGCTCGGTCGAGCGAACTATCTCAAGGAGATCTTTCTCGACAGCGAGACCACCGTGGCGATGATGAGTGGCATACCCGCGGCGTCCACGAACTCGCAGGTGATCAGCAATGACGGCATGGCTGCTACCTGCGATATGGCCAACGAACTGGGTTCGTCGCAGCGCTGCATTCTCCAAGGGATGCTCACCCCGAACTTCCCGGACACTGCCGACACGGGCAACCTCGGCACGCTCGTGCGAGACATGGAGCACCTCAAGGAGGACCTGGGGATTCGGGCGTTGAAGTGTTACACCGGCGCGGGCGGACCGAACTCCTCATACCCCTACGAGGCGTGGTGGCTCGACGATGAAGACGTGGCCTATCCCATGTATGAAGAGGCCCAGCGCCTCGGCATCAATGTGGTCAACGTCCACAAGGGGTTTGAACAAGGGGTTTTCGATCCCGAGCATTGCGACCCTCGAGACTTCCCTAAGGCGGTTGCCGACTGGCCCGAGATCAACTTCGTTTGTTTCCACTCGGCCGTCGACCTGCCGCCCTATCAGCACTACTTCGATGACCTGATGCGGATGAAGCGCGAGGAGATGGCTGGCGCCAACAACGTGTACACCGAGCTCGGTGGTGCCTGGGCAACCCGGGTCATCCAGGGCGGCGATGCCACGGCCCACTTTCTGGGCCAGCTGCTCATGAACTTTGGAGAAGACCAGATCCTCTGGGGCACCGATGCCATTTGGAACGGCTCGCCCCAATGGCAGATCAACGCCATGAAGCTGTTTCAGATGCCCGACCGGCTCCGTGAGGAGTTCGGCTATCCCGAGGTCACCACGGAGATCAAGGCCAAGATCCTCGGCCTCAACGCAGCCAAGCTCTACGACGTGGACCCGGAAGAAGCTCGTTGTTTGCTGCCGGGCGATCTCATTGGCGAGACCAAGGTGATCTACGAAGAGCAAGGACTCGCCAGCCCGAGCAACCGTCGCTACGGTCCAACCACGCGACGGGAGTTCATCTCGCTCCTGCGTTCGGAGGGATTTCAGTGAGCAACGCCATGCAGGGTCGACGAGTGTTGGTAATCGGCGCATCATCGGGAATCGGTGCCGCCATAGCGAAGGCCGTGGTAGCCGCCGGCGGCGATGTCACCGTGTCGGCCCGCCGTACAGATGCCCTCGAAGCACTTGTGGCCGAGATGGGTGCTGGCCATGTTGCCTCGGGCGACGCCGCGATTCGCGAAGACGCCGAACGAGTGGCTGCGGTGGCGGCCGACGCGATGGGCGGGCTCGACCTGATGGTCTACGTCGCCGGCTTCGGGCCGCTCCAAAAGATTGCCGACTGTGATCCTGATTTGTGGGCCGATGTCTACCGAGTCAATGTGCTGGGCGCGAACCTTGCTGCATCGGCTGCGTTGCAACACATGGACCGTGATGGCGTCTGCAGCTTCGTGTCGTCACGGACCGTGGAAGACGCTAACCCGATGTTTGGTGCGTATTCGTCTTCGAAGGCCGCGCTCGATCAATGCATCCGGGTCTGGCGGCTCGAACACCCCGATCGTCGCTTTGTGCGCATCGTGATGGGCAACTGCGGCCCCACCGACTTCGCCAACCATATGGGTATGGACCTGCTCGGCGAGGCGCTCACCATGTGGGGCGAACTAGCGATCCCCGGCGGCCTGATGGACGTCGACGATGTCGGCGCGGGCCTAACCGAGTCGCTCGCCGTCGCTCTCGACCACCCCGAGATCGACACCTCCGAAATTAAGTTCGACGCCCGCACAGCCTAAAGAAGGCGCTTGGGTGGTCGTCTCCTATGCCACCCGAGCGTCGGGCCAGAGCTTCAGGAAGTTCTCGGTGTAGAACGCGTCTCGGAGTGCCTCGCTGCGGTCGCCGATCGACGACTCGAAGCGGCCGATCGGGTCGCGGCCACCTTCGGTGTGCGGATAGTCGCTGGAGAAGAGGTACAGGTCCTCAAAGGTTTGGTCGGTGAGGCTGCCGACGTCTTCGAACACGAACGGCGTGAAACCCATCTGGGCCCGCAACGTTTCGGTAGCGGTGCGGTCCAGTTCGGCGAGGTACTGATCGACGCGGCTCCAGGTGCGGATCAGCATGTCGAGACGGGTCAGCATCGCTGGCACCCAACCGGCCCCGAGTTCGACGGCGGCGCCGCGCAGGGTCGGGAACTTCTCGAACACGCCATCGAGCACCATCATCGAGACGAAGGTCTCTGGGCCGTGGTGCATCACGGCGAAGTCCTTGCTGCGCACGTTTTCACCGCCACCCATCCAATCACGGGCGGGTGGGCGACCGGTGTTGCCCCAGCCCGGGTCGAGCTGTAGCGGGGCGCCGCCGACGTGGAGCACGAAGGGCACGCCGGCTTCGGCGAGTCGGGCCCAGAAGGGATAGAGGTCGACGTGGCCAGGGGAGCGGCCGCCGACGAGGCCGTGGGGCACCCAGATCGAGTCGAGTCCGGCTTCGAGGGCCCTGTCGAGTTCCTCGATCGCGGCGTCGATGTCGTTGAGCGGCACCACGCCCACACCCATGAGCCGATCGTCTTCGGCGCAGAACTCGGCCATGGCCCGGTTGTGGGCGCGGGTGGCGCCATAGCGCAGGCGGGTGCTCATCGTGTCGCTCGGATGGAAGATCGGCTTCACGCTGTGGGTTGCGAACACGAGCTGCTTGGCGAAGCCGAGCATGTCCATCGCCACGGTGCGCTCATCGCGATCGAACGCACCGAGGGCCTGGATCTCTTTCGACTGGGCGATGAGTTGATCGCCCATCGCAATCTGCGCCTCGACGTGCTCGGGCGTATGGCCGCCCTGCTCCACGAGGGTGTCGACCTCACCATCGGTGACGATCGACGTGTGATAGCTGACCGGCTTCAACTCGGCGGCAATGTCGGCGTCGGCGTAGTCGATCAGGAAGCGGGGCAGCTCCATGATGTGACTATCGGCGTCGTAGTACTGCCGGTCAGACGGTGCATAGGTCATGAAACGACCCTAGACCCATGCCTCGATGTGAGACAGTGCGACATGGCCCCCGAAGCTCTTGATGATCTTGACGCCGCCCTTCGATCCGACATCCGTCGGATCGGCGCTCAGTTGGGTGATGCGCTGGTCCGCCAACACGGTCAGCCGTTGCTGGATCGGGTCGAGCAGGTGCGGGCGATCGCCCGTGATTTACGTCGCGATCAGGCGTCGACGGACGAGTTGGCCGCCGCGTTGGACGATGTCGGGCTGGTCGATGCCATCCATCTGGTCCGCGCCTTTACGATCTACTTCCATTTGGCGAACACCGCCGAGCAGGTGCATCGCGTCGACGAGCTCCGTTCGGCTCGGGCCCAGGATCGTCGCTTCCCGGAGACGGTTGCTCGGCTGCAAGCTCTCGGCCACTCCAACGAAGACATCCTTGCGGCTGCGGCCTCTCTCGATCTTCGGCCCGTGTTCACCGCCCACCCCACGGAAGCCTCCCGACGTTCAATTCTCGACAAGCTCGCGGAGATCTCTACGCTGATCGAAGAACGCGGCGACATCCGGGCCGATGATTCTGACCGTCGTCGAATCGACCGCCGTGTCGACGAGTTGATCGACGCAATCTGGCTGACCGACGAACTTCGCCGAGCCCAGCCGACCCCCGAGGATGAGGCTCGGTCGATCCTCTACTTCCTTGGCGAGATGGTGGTCGACGGGCTGCCCGAGCTGCTCCAAGACGTTGACGCCTCGCTCAACGATCTGGGTGGTTCGCTTGGCAACAACGTGCCGGTTCGTTTTGGTTCCTGGGTTGGCGGCGATCGCGATGGCAACCCCAATGTCACGCCAAGCACGACTAGCGGGGTATTGGAGTTCCAGCGTTCGCGTGCGCTCCGCATCCTCATCGGCGAGATCGAAGGCCTTTCAGCGGAACTCTCTGTCGGTACTGCGGTCACCGCCGCGTCCGCCGAACTCCTTGCTCAGCTCGAAGACGACCGGCAGAGCTTTTCCAAGGTGACCGTCCGGTTCCAGACGCTCAGCGCCGGCGAGCCCTACCGCCAGCGCTGCGCCGTCATGCACGAGCGACTGCTCCGAGCGGTCGGCGATGCGGCCGGGCCGGGCGGCTACGAACTACCGAGCGAGCTACTCGCCGATCTTGATCAGATCGCCGAGTCCCTCACCGCCCACGGCGGCGGTCTCCTGGCGAACGGGCGAGTCGCCCGCGTACAGCGGCTCGTATCGACGATCGGGTTCCATCTCGCGACGCTCGACATTCGCCAGCATGCGGTGCGTCATCACGAAGCGCTCGCCCCTCTCTTCGAGTCGATCGGCATCGACTACGACGCGCTCGACCGAGCCAGCCGCACCGCTCTGCTGGCCGAAGAACTCGCGAGTCGCCGTCCCCTCGCCCCGCCGTCGCACAATCCGGAGCAAGCCCTCGAGCTCCTGACTGTCGTCCGCGATGGCATCGAACGTGGCGGCGAAGACGTGATGAAGAGCTACATCGTTTCGATGACGCAGGGTGTCGACGACGTGCTCGCTCCGGCCGTGCTCGCTCGCGAGGTGGGCCTCGTCGACATCCCCGGCGGCGTGGCCCGCATCGGCTTCGTCCCGCTCTTCGAGACGATCGACGACCTTCGAGCGATCGGCACCGTGCTGCGTGACCTGGTCGCGGTTCCCGCCTATCGCCGCCTTGTCGAACTCCGCGGCGACGTGCAGGAAGTGATGGTCGGCTACTCCGACTCGAACAAGGACGGTGGGATCACCACCTCGCAGTGGGAGATTCACAAAGCGCTGCGCGAGATCGCCGCCGTGTCCGAGGAGACCGGTATCAAGGTGATGGTGTTCCACGGTCGAGGCGGCACCGTTGGCCGCGGCGGTGGCCCGACGAACTCGGCGATTCTCGGTCAGCCCGCCGGCTCCGTGGTCGGCGCGATGAAGATCACCGAACAGGGCGAAGTGATCGCCGACAAGTACGGCCTGCCCCGCCTCGCCCAACGCAACCTTGACCTCGCGCTCTCGGCCGTGCTCGAAGCGACCGTCGCCCATCGCGTGCCTCGTCACGGCGACGGAACAATGGCCGAGTGGAACAACCTGATGGAACAGATGTCGGAGGCCGCGTTCGGTGCCTACCGATCGTTCCTCGAACGGCCGGGACTCGTCGAGTACTTCACGACCTCCACACCGGTGGAAGAGCTCGGGGCCATGAACATCGGCTCCCGCCCGGCCCGGCGAACCGCCGCCGGTTCCGGACTCGATGGTCTGCGGGCAATTCCGTGGGTGTTCGGCTGGACCCAATCCCGCCAGATCATTCCCGGCTGGTTCGGTGTGGGCACTGCGCTTGAAACCGCTCGGTCCGGAGGTCACGGCGATGTACTTGACCAAATGTTCGCTGAGTGGCAGTTCTTCGGGACGTTCCTCTCCAACGTGGAGATGACCCTCGCAAAGACGGACCTTGCCATCGCCCGCAACTACGTCGACCGCCTTGTCGACCCGTCTCTGCACAACCACTTCGACGCAGTAGTCGAGGAACACGACCGCACCGTCGAACAACTCGGGCTGCTCACCGGCGAAGACCTGCTCGGCGATCTCCCCGTGCTGAAGCGCACCCTCGCGGTGCGAGACGTCTACCTCGACCCGATCAACCTGCTCCAGGTGGAGCTGCTGGCTCGGTCCCGCGCCGCCGGCGATGACGACGAGCGAGAGCGCCTCCAGCGAGCCTTGCTACTCACCGTCAACGGCGTAGCCGC
>Ga0114997_10001327_pt1 | contig 20584 bp, 11 predicted proteins | sample ArcticOcean_MG_C_2_FD_87045 | JGI IMG/M metagenome (GOLD analysis project Ga0114997, IMG submission 87045) | Marine microbial communities from western Arctic Ocean - ArcticOcean_MG_CB4_136 | ecosystem: Environmental > Aquatic > Marine > Oceanic | place: Arctic Ocean: Canada Basin | collected...
GATAATAAAGCTCCTCTAACTCTTGATACATGGAGACAATCTCCTTTTTTTTACCTTCTTTTTTTAGAGATTCTATTTTACCTAGGATTGCTTTTTCTTTACCTTCTATATACTGGGGCTGTTTTTGAAGAGCAACAAGCTTGTCTTCTACCTGCTTAAATCTATCTTTATTTTTTTCTGAGTCAAGCAAGGTTTTAGCGCGATTAAAATAATCTTCAGCTTTAGCCAAATCATCTTTTTTAAGATGAACATTCCCTAAATTCTCGTTATAGATGCTCTGACCTTCAACATCGTTTGCATCTTCAAGCAACTTTAAAGCCTTTTTATAAATCTCTTCGGCCTCCTCCAAATTGCCTTTGTAGAAAAGAACACTTCCTAAATTACCAAGAGAACTCTCAATTCCCCCAACATCATTTACTTTCTCCATATATGTGAGAGCCTTACCATAATACTCTTCCGCCTTATCTAGTCGACGACTCTGAAAGCAAAGGTTTCCAAGATTACCCAGAACATAAGCCTGACCTTCTTCATCTCCAGACTGCTCCATATGTGTCAATGCCTGCAGAAAATTGGATTCTGCCTCAGAAAGGTTGTTTTGTTTCAAACAATCCAATGCAATTTTTTCGTACTTCCTACCTTCTTCAATTTCTGCCATTTATGATCGCCCTTATAGATAGTTAGTTCTTTCCTACATTACAAAACTGGTTGCCTGTCAACATGAAACCACAGGCAGTAAAGCCAAAATAAACAGTTAAGGACAGCTCATTGTTTTCAAGGGTTAAGGTAATAAATTATAAAGACTTCAATTTACCCTGTCAAATTTACTCTCTCTACTTGAAGCAATAAAGTGTCTTACTAAAACCTTTGTGGTGTTCCAGAATACGTGGATAGAAAATATTAGCTGCAGGCATAGCCAGCAGAGTGTTCAACCTTAACTAAAGATTTGCGTTATGAGGTAACGCAAGAGTCAGGTATTTACCTTTTTCTCCATAAAGGATACCCATTTTCCCCAATTTTAAAATTTCTTTTTCAACATCTGTTTCAGCTACCCCCAACTCTTGAACATGCTTTTCAATCTGGTCAATGGTTTTTGGAGATTCATTACAAAAAACAATAATCCAGGCAGGAGTCCCCTCAAAACTATTCTTCACTGGGTTTCCAATCGATCTATCATCATAGACTGTGACAAAGTTCATAGATTTTGTGAAGAACAAGTAAGGTATGTCATCAGATTGATGCCTCCCTTTCCATTCTTGCACGGTTTTAGACAATTCTTCTTTTAATACCAAGTCGATTTCATTTTTAGTGGTAAATTCAAAATCGTAAGCAATTTTCATCACATCAATATCTTCAGAATCGTAAACATAACTGTAGGCATCTCCTGGCCCTGTTATCGTAACTCCATATTCCTCAGGACGGGTATAGTAAGGACTAAATCGCTCCAACCAAAGATCACCAACACATTCAGGGGGAGGCAGGTGTGACAACAATTTAATCAATTCGATTTGTTGACGGTAATCTTCATTAGTTTCTCCTGGAAATCCTATTAGAATATTCCAGTTCACCTCAACGCCATAATACATTGCCCATTTCATACAGAGAATATTCTGTAATGGGCGAACCCCTTTATCCATTTCCATCAATTGATTCATACTAAAGCTTTCTATACCAGGTTGAATCACATTTGCTCCGCCATGCGCCAATAACTTAATTTGCTTCTTGGTTAAGTTACTTTTAACTTCAAGGAAAAATTGAAGATCAAAGTTATTGCTTGCCATTTCACCAAAAACACCTTCGATATATTTCATTTCCAATATATTATCCACGAGTCTAAAACGGAAAGAGTTATATCGCTGAGAAAGATAAGAAATATCAGCGTGCACCTGCTCCATTGGCTTAGATCTAAATTTCATAGTATTGGCATTCAACCCGCAAAAAGTACAATGATGTTTCTCTCCCCACCAGCACCCTCTAGCTGTCTCATAAAGAATAACCGGGTTTTCCAACAATGGTGAATCTGGATCGATCTGTTTCAATTGCTCAAAAAAATCATCATAATCCGGAGGAGCGTTATTACTAAAATCTTCATGGAGTTCATGATTCTCAGTAAAAACTATCTTCCCCTTACTTCTATGCGCCACACCATTTGGAATAGGTTCATTTCTCTCTAAAGATTTCATTAAAGGGACTAAAACTCCTTCCGCCTCACCTGGGACGACAAAATCAATCCAAGGAAACGCACGAAAGTATTCCAACCCCATTTCTGATTCAAAATTAGCGCCACCAAACATAATCTTAACTGAAGGATATTTATCTTTAATTAACTTGGCTAGCGTCAAACTTGCCAGGTTCTGATTAAAGGTCGATGAAAACCCAATAACATCGTATTGTCCCCAGTCACCAGCATCTAAAGCCCATTGAAGAAATTCCGGGACCATTTTCGTTTTGACCTCGATTAGGAATTCGCGTGGGCGATCAATGGACTGACACACATCATCAATATGGGCGTCAAAGTGATTAACATAGTCCAAATTTTTAGAATTCTCTCCAAACAAAAGATGCGAAAAAAGCCATTCACCAACTAAAAATCTTTTTTCACAGAGCTGATTGTAAATAGGTATTCCTAACTGATGTGCAAAATGTAGGTTCAGGTAATGACTCTTCACAGACCAGCCATGAGATTTTAACAACGTTGAAAGGGTACCCAACTGAATAGATGGGTAAATATGAAACCCAAAGGGCATATTGATTAATGCTAGATTTAAAGTCATAAAAACATTGTAGCAATTAACAAATTTTTGAAAAAGTATTTATTCATATATTTATAATAAAAATGGATTTTACAGGTTTAATTGACATAATAAGATAGAGCTTCCTATAATCACACCTTCATTCATTAATTTTAAAACATCAAGGAATATTACGTGCTTGAAAAAAAAATCCAATTGGCTTTATCGCGTTTCGACTCTTTTTCATTTGATGGCAACGAAGCCTCTGCTGAATCCATACGAAATAGTTTAACTTCATTACGCACCACAAAAGTAAATGGTGCCACTTTTTTCCACAATGGCGATACCCCTAATACTACCAACACACGTGTCAAAGTTTACAAGACGGGTCATATGGCTTTCTATGACAATGATGGTCGCCGTTTCCTAGGCACTGATCCAGGTGGACATCCTCTTCATGAAGCCAAATGGAACAAAGATCCAGTGAGTGGTGAGACCTGTCTTGAGCTTGCTCGAATGCAACTTGATTCGTTACAGTGGGTCGGCATTCGACCTCGTTCTCGCACCTTTCAGTCGCAGATAGATATAAAAGGCCAGCCGGGTTGGGAAACTATGACTCTAGATTTCCTTCGCGAAAAGGCCGCCGAAGTCTGGCGAGTACCCGTTTCAGAGGTTAATTACTTTTATAAAGAAGATAATTTAACTCCGCTTGGAGATGGAAAATATAATGTGAAGCTGACAAAGGATTCACTTTATGCATTGCCAGATGGAACTTTTGATGGACGTCAAATTTTCTCAAGCTTCCTATCTAAAGTTAACTGGGCCCGCCTTGATATAATTCCTGTCGTCGAATTATTCCAATCTACCATAGCAGGTAGTGGTGGCGCTGTTTTTGAATTTATATGGGGTATTTATGAAGATCAATCGCGCGAAAAGCCTTTAGATACTCTTCGCTATCGAGGACTTCCAACCTACCCCTCAAACTCAGCATACAATATCTTCGCATCTTTTTTCATACCCAAGGCACCTAAAGGAGAGAAGGATATTATGAGTATCTTCATGAATGCTAAGCGGTCGCATGAAGTTACTTGGTCGCCGCAATCTAATCCTCCGTGGCGATACTTCAACCATGACTCCAAAATTTGTCTAACGGTTCATAATGGGTATATCTATAAAGTCACATGTTATGATGATAATAATCCAACTCCTTACGTTAACCAGGCAATCGGGGGAAAACCTTCCTGCCAAAGGGAGGTACAGGTAGGGGTTAAATCACTTTTGCTAATAGATGATCAGGAGCAAAAAGAAATCTCACTCCATACCGATTGGAAAGTATCTCCACAAACTGACTTACCTGCAAAAATTAAAGAGTATTCTTTTAACTGGAAATGGTTTTTTAATGGTTTTCCACCTAAAACAGATAACATTAAATCTATTTATACCGTACCTTTATACCCCGAAGGGGATAAGGAAATAGACGAACCTGCCCTGCAACCTTTAGCGCTAGATCAAATAATCTACTACATGGAAATGTCACCGGGCATGTCCGCTAAACTTGAGAAAGTAGAGCGCGTGCTGGTTCATACTTTTGACATGTCTATCGCAGGGTGCGTTGACTGCACCCATGAGAGAGAATACACCATTCTCTTTAGCGACCCTGAGCTTGCACAAAAAAATGCACACCAATTATGGGACTATGCTGCAAAAAGGAAGGAGCTAGATAATTTAAAAAAGGTTTCTTTTCTACCGGAGAAAGAGCATTTAGAAGCAGTATACAACGATAAATATGGAATGATATTTAAATGGATTCCCATGTTTTACTTTCATGATCGAGGAGTATGCGAACAAATACTGGCTTCATCAGTGCGTGCCCTTTTACCTGACGGAATTTTATTTTTAGTGGGCCCTAGAGCAATAAAAGGTCTGTTTGATCATTACGGTTTGGACTGCCTTTATAGTGACCTGATAATGAATATGCCATTTTACAGACAGCACTTAAAAATGTGTCCAGAAAACTTAATCAACCAAGATATTACAGTTTTTCTAGCTGAAAAACATAATACTGAAGAGGGTAAAGAAGAAACATCGACAACCGAACCTAATATTTTACCTGATCAAAAACCAGAGCCACAAGCGGGCCTAGCTTCTGAACCTGACATTCCTTTAAGAAGCTTTGATAGAAAAGAGTAATTCAATTCCACACAAACAAACATTCTATTTTTGGAAACGAAGAAGCATCAACAAAGAAAATCAAAAGTAATAATAAAATATTTTCTAAGGCTACATGGTTAATTTTTCTTAGCTACTCTTTGCAACGACTCTGGAAATAGAAAGATTTAATAGACAGGGTATTAGGACCAGCGTGAAGAGAGTGCTAAAAAACAAACCAAACAGTATGACTATTCCAATACCCCGATAGATTTCAGTTCCTGCACCAGGAATCAACACCAGTGGCATTAACCCGAACAAACTGGTAAAAGTACTCATAAAAATAGGACGAATACGTATTCGTACACTTTCAAGAATCGCTTCTTCTGAGTCCATATGTTTCTCCCTTATATTTTTAAGACTTTGATATACAATTAGGATGGCGTTGTTAACCACAACACCAATAAGGATTATGAACCCAAGCATAGTCAGCACGTCTAAGGGTTGCACGACAAAATGATTAAGAAACCATAATCCAAAGACTCCGCCAACTGCAGCCATCGGAACACTTAAAATGATAATTAGCGGAAAACCCCAGTGTTGCAACAGCACCGCTAGAAAAAGGTAGGTGATGAAAATAGCCAGAATAAAATTTCCACCCATTGCTTTACGGGTACTCTCTAACTTATCGGCATTTCCAGTAAGGCTTATGGAGTAGCCGTTTGTCAGTTTACCTTCATTTTGTAATGGCGCTATAATTTCTCTTTTGACAATATCGATTCCTTCTTCAAGTGACATTATTTTTGGAGGGACCACTTCCAAAGTAATAGAACGCTGACGTTCAAAGTGCTGGATTTGTTCAGAACTGACTGTAGCCTCTATATCAGCTACAGTACTAATGGGCACAGCGACTCCTTCAGGTGTTTTGATGATAATATTTTCAATATCCTGAGTTCTTTGAATATCTTTTTCTCTACTCATTAGAATTAAATCGATCCCGTCTCTCGGAAGATATGGAACACTGAGTTTCTCCGCATTGAGATAAACCTCGTCGGCGAAAACTCCATCCATGATTGCTGAGACAGAGTAACCAAGGTCAAACACATTTAATCCGGTTTCGGCCATTTCTTGCCATCGTGGTATCATTTGAATTTGCGGTTGTCCCAGTTCCATTCCTGGCACAGGACGAATTCCAGCATCGGGCATCAATTTTTTTAATTTAAAAAAAGCTGTCTGGGTCATAGCTGTTAGTTCTTTCAGGTCAGGCCCCATAATATTAATCTCGATTCCACGTGAACCGCGGAAAGCACTGGATAAAAGGGATAACTGCCGAGTCACAGATATCATCCCAGGAACTTTCTGCAGTTCTTCTTTTAGAAAGGGGATTAGTTCATTTGCACGTTCAGGCTCTTTGGCCTTAACAATAGTGAATAATCGGCCTCGACTTCCGATAAATAGAAAATTGCGAACAGCAGGCCCTTTCAGTTTTTCTTCTTCAAAGCTTTCAGGTATTGCTTCCCAGTAAGGGCGATAGGTTTCTTCTAGATCATTGCCAATGCGATGCATTTCCTCAATGTTGTAACCCTGTGGAGGAATCATCATTCCAATGATTACATTCTGATCACCTTCCGGCAAATATTCGGTTTTTGGAAGCATTTCCCATGCCGCATAAACCGGCACAAGAATCAAAATAAGAACTGTCAGCTGCTGTATTAGTCTCGATTTGAACAGTTTTTTTAGTATCACGATCACAGCCTTATTGAATTGTCTCGCCAGTGGAACAAGCCCAAAAAGATTATGAAATATTCTTCCAAACAATGAATCTCTATCAGAGGTACCAAACTCTTTATTTTTTAAAAGATGCATGCTCAAAATGGGAATTACCAGCACACTGACTATTAGAGATAGTGTGACGGCTGCACTAATAGCTACAGCGATATCGCGAAACAGCTGACCTACTTCTTCTTCGATAAAAAGTATAGGTATAAAAACCACTAGCGTAGTCAAAGTGGTAGCCATAATAGCACCCCAGACTTCACTAGCCCCATGAAGCGCAGCCGTGTAGGCATCTTTTCCAAGTTGACGATGACGATGTATATTCTCCAGAACAATTATTGAAGCGTCTACAACCATCCCGACAGCAAACGCCATACCAGCAAGCATGATCACATTAATTGTTCTTCCCATAAGTGTAACAATCAAAAAGGTACCAATAACACTGATCGGGATAGATAGAGCAATTACCATTGTGCTATTAAAGCTACGCAAAAAAAGTAAGAGAATGACGATGGCAAAAGTCCCTCCAATTACCAAGTTCATCTGCACAATATTGATAGAACGAGTTATATATTCTGTTTTGTCAGCTGTTTGAACCAGATGTAGCCCAAGAGGTTTAAGAATATTTTCGTTTAGGTCTTTCTGAACAGCCTTTAGGTTTTTCATGACCACGAGAATATTAGAGCCTAATTCCCGACGTGCATTAACAGCAATTCCCGGGAGCCCATTGTGTCGAACGTATGTACGCAGTTCATCGTAACCAATCTTTACTTCTGCAACATCTCGAATATAAACTATTCGCCCACTTACCTGTGACAGGATGGTATTTTCGATGTCTTCAATTGAACGGTATTCACCACGTGTGCGAATAATGTATCTCCGTTTCCCTTCATCAAAGTCTCCACCGCTTATGTTTCTATTCTGTCGACGCAATGCTTCTCGCATTTCAACAATGCTTATATCTCGTTCAGCCAGCGCATCAGGATTAAATATCACATGAACTTCCAAAGGACTTCCACCATGTACCTGACTATCCGATACACCGGGTATGCGCTCAAAACGCGTTTTAATCTGATCTTTAGCAAAATCGTGGTATTGATAAACGTCAACTTTATCGACCATTTCAGGAAGCGGTTGAAGCACAAACCAACCAATAGGGCGGTCTGAAATATTTACAGTTTTAATAATCGGTTCGTTAGCATTTTCTGGGTAGGAGGGTACCTGTTGGAGGGCGTTGGAAGAGCGCACCAACATTTCCTGGAGGTTGGAACCAGTGCGAAATTTTAGATAAATCTCTGATCTTCCGGTCTGAGAAATACTTTTCATTTCAACCAAACCGGCGATTGATTTTAGATGTTTCTCCTGTTCATCAACAATATCACGCTCTACCTCTTCAGGGCTAGCACCTGGCCAGTCAGTGGATACCGTTAACTCTGGCTGACTCACATCTGGAACCAATTGGACAGGTATCCGGAACAGCGATATGGTTCCAAATAAAATAATCATGATCACCCCAACAGCAACGGTGACACCATATTTCAAGGATTGTTCGATCAGCTTCATAACAAGGGTGACGTTAGGGTAGTTATTCTACAATTTCAACATTGATACCAGGACGAAGACGTTCATTGCCCTGAACTACCACTCGATCACCAACTTTTATTTTATTATCTTTTGAGTTAATGGCTATCATGCTATTTTTTTGTTCTCCCGAAGTGACAATAACTTTGTGAGCTTTTAGTATTTTTCCTGGCTCCGAGCGAACCACCCAAACCACAGTTTCCATAGGCGAGCGAACTAGCGCATCCTTAGAAACATAGATTTGTTTGGAAGAAGATTTTTTGAGTTGGTATACCACCTTGACAAGCATTCCCGCTGTCAGAATAGACTTTGGATTGTTCACCTTAATACGAACGGGAAAGGTTCGTGAAGTAGAATTTCCAAAAGGAATAACCTCGACTACCTTGCCCTGGAAAATACGGTTGGACAATCCATCTTGGCGAGTTTCCAATATAACTTGGACCTTAATCCCTTTTCTAACTTGGTAAAAATAATGTTGGGGAATATGAACTTCCACTTTAACAGGATCCGTGGAAATCATGGTCACCCCCGGGGCACCTTTTTTCAACCATTGCCCCACTTCGGTCAACTTTTTGATAATAAACCCATTAAAAGGAGAGCGTATTACAGAACGGTCGATATTGTCATAAAGAAGTTTTATTTTTGCTTCCGCGACAGACAGCCGAGCTTCCTGTTGTTTAATTTTCTCAATACGCGGTCCTGCTATAAGTTCATCCCATCGGGCTTTTTTGCCTTTATGAGCAGCTTGGGCACGATCAGCCGCAGTTCTGGCACTATCAAAATCGTTACCACTAAGCACACCATCCTTAAATAGCTTCTGGGTGCGGGTCAATTCTATCTGCGCAAGTTTCAGGGCGGCTTCCGTATTTTCCATAGCCGCATTCGCTTCCGCAATAACCTCAGGGCGAGTTCCTGTAGTCAATTCATCAAGCTGGTTGGCTATTATTTCCTTCTCTGCCATTGCCAATTCTAGTTCCAGTTTTTTAGGTTGAATTCGCAGATAGATCAGAGGGGCGCCTTCCAACACAGACTGGCCTTCCTCTATCAAAATTTTTTCCACTCGGCCATCTACTTCCGCAGCTAGCTGGGATGTTGCCCAGGGTAGAACATTACCCGGCAATTCAATCTTATTACCCTCAGGTAGAGTCTGCACCTTTGACACTTTGACTCGGGCGAGTTTGTCTGGTTTTTGCGCATACGCCTGTCCACAGACTAAAAAGAAAAATAGTATGAGCAAACAATTTAGCCAGAAATGGTTTTTGTTTATGGTGTGCAATGCCAAGAGAGGGTTCCCTGTATAAAACTAATGTAACAACTGTATATTATGAATCGGATAAAAAGTGGATTATCTATAGATAAATACTGAATCAAAGCACTATTTTATAGTATTTTATGTCTTTTTAGCATTTAAATATTTTTAGGAATCAAAAATGAGGCCACAAAACAATCAAAGTTCAAGTTATGTTGGTTAAATTGGAGGGGCGTTAAAGGCTTTGGAATGATTTGCAACTTTCTCTTTTTTTTCAAGTTAAAGAAGTTCTTGTATGGAACTAAAGATTACACCTAGTCCTAATGAAATTTATTTAATATAAACATTCAATTATTATGTCCAACCCATTGTCATATTTTTAATAATTTATTCCCTTTATTCAGACTTACCTTTCCAACGCTTAACGTCTTTCATAAATTTTCTACGATCCATATCACCATCCCATGGAAATATATCCATTAAAGGCTCCAACGCATAGTTGGATTTATTTTCAGGGGGAATTTCAAACCCTCCATCAGTAATCCTATAAATATTATTGAAAGTCCGATAATTACCGCAAAGAGTCACATAATCCCACGATGTATTGCCTTCAACCAACGCACATAACTCTGATGAAGAAATTCCCTCATAAAGATTTATTTTACCAATATCCCCCTTCTGAAGCTTTGGTTGTCCAGATTGCCCAAAATCTATGGTCCATACTTGAGTTTTTCCCTGCATGAACACTTCTAATTGATAAACAATTTGCCAGTGCTGCCAACCTTCCAGCAACTCACTTTTTAAAACTCGGTCGAGTAAATTGTTTTGAACAAAGTTCTCAACAACTTTTAATTCTCTTTTGTATTCGATAGGATCGATGGTTTGAGTTTTAATGGAAGGGACTTCTGTATTCGGTTTGAATGTCAAACGGTGGCTATCATCTTCAAGGATACTCACAAAAGAAGATGATTGCTTATCTATTCGAATTTCAGAAGCTGATATATGTGCTACATCACCAGGGAAAAAATGCTCCCTGGATACTTTCGGACAAAATGCGGCCACATCACGGAGAAACTGATCTTGGGTAATTGGAAAGGTATATTGGTTTAAGAAAGCTAATTCGTCGCGGTATCTAAAAGCAGCAGAACCTGGCACCACAAACTTTGGCCCAAGTGCCTTCACAACATTTAAGAAAGTACAGTATTCGTCAATCGGTAGTTTAAGAGCTTTATTGTAGCTAAAATTACCCTCAAGCAAAGGGACAAAGCGAGAATGAAAAAAATCAACCTGACCATATAATTCTCCAATCCGCTGAATAATATCTGGGTTTACTTGAGAGTCCACCTGATTCCAAATTGTGACCTCCCCATCGCTCACAAGAAGCCCGTGTTCAGGAAAACTATCTTCAGCTGTACTCGACTGATTGAGCGAAGGGGTTGGAGTAATTGTCACATCTTTGATCTGAATAGCCTCAAAGTCAGAAACAACCCTTATGTTTTTAAACTCTAATTCATTAAGGATATCGAGAAGAAGGTCATCCTTAGGAGCAAGAATAATTGAATCGGGTTTAAGAATTCTTTCGTTTCGAACAAGATAAGCTAAAGTGCGAACATCAAAGTGATCTTGGTGCCTATGAGAAAGATTAAGTACATCTATCGGCGGAATCTTATCCTTTTCCAAAACGATGCTAGGGCACAATACATTTATTTCTTCCCAAATATAATCAAACCAAACAGGATCTGTCAGGATAGTAGTTTCCTTGGACTGCACAAGCAGACAGGCATGCCCGATCAAGGTGGTCTTAATCATTTTTTGGCTCCGCTTAAAAAAAAATAAGAGTAGCTAAAAAAAACACTTAACTCAAGTGATAAAGAAATCCACCTTTATCTAAAGTTGAATCAAAAAATAGGCCAGCTGAAAGACATAAGGATTTGAAATTTTAAAATCGGCTACGCCCTACTGGAATAACTTTATTTTTATTATATAGGTCAGGGAGATTATTAGTCCCATAGTGGGTAATATAAAGAAAAACATGCTCACGAGCGTTGATTCGCATAGCCCATGGATCAAAATCGTTTTGATAAAAACTTTCATAACGACCCATGGCTTCTTCAATAGTTTGACCTGACTTAGGAGTGTAATAAAAGTCCAAAGCCAAATCGTGTTCAGGATTTTCCTTAACTTCCATATTTAACTGTTTGATCATATTCATGACCGGGGCGTGTTTATACAAAACAAAAAAATACATTTCAACCGAGTGGATAATCTCTTGGTTTTTTATCAAGAACTGTCTAGTATCTTCAGCCTCTTCTGCTGTTTCTGATGGGAAACCATAAAAAGCCATAACATGACTCCAGATACCTACCCTCTTAGCTTCGGTTAAGTTAGTGACTGCAGCAGAAATATCTGTATCTTTTTTTACCAATTTAATAATGCGTTGATTAGCAGACTCCAACCCAAAATAAAGCGAACGGCATCCGGATTGAGCAGCCAAGTCCCAGACTTCAGGTTCAAGCAGACTAGATTCGAAGCGAATGAGAGTTGTCCAATATATATCAAGACCTTTCTCAACCATCAGTGGTGGTAGTTTTTTAAATAGTGCAGGTGGAAACGATTCGTCAGTAAACAAAAAGTGTTTTGCGTTGCATGTTTTTTTTAGATGCTCCAAGTCACTAATTATCTGGTCGGCGTGTTTAGCGCGAAACTGATCAATATAACCGGCTCCATGATCACAAAATGTACACTCTCCCCAATAGCATCCGCGGGTGCCCAGATAAGGAACAAGCCGTTCCGGAGAGAAGTATTTTTCCCATGGAATACCATCAAAATCTGGAGGAGGTAATTCATTTACTTTTTCCTGATAAGTACTATTTACTCGAATACTTCCGTTTTCTTCACGGTAAATGAGGTTAGGAACGTCTTCCATTTTACGTTTACCATCCAAAGCTTCCGTCAACCAAACAATCGGGTGTTCACCTTCATAAAAAATAATCGAGTCAAATGCTGTTCCAAAAAAACTATCTTTCTTCGCAAACTCTTCACGTAGTCGAGTAATTATATTGCCACCGACAGTCACATGAATATCTGGATATTTTTCTTTGATCAGCGTGGAAAATGTAATCCCCGACATAAGTTGCACTGGAGTACCTATTGAAATCCCAATTAAGTCAGGTTTTTCAGCTTCAATTGCAGGAAAAACCAACTGCCTGCAAATATCAGCATAAATATTTACAGTATCGTCGTGAGGGGCCTTTAACAAATCACCTGAAACCCAAGGGCGATAAATATTTAAATTACTCTCCACTGGGTAGAACTGAATATCTGCTGGATGATATGCCGCCGAAACATAACTCATCACTTCACGAAAAGCATTTAAAGACCACTCAGCTTTAGAAACATCGTAGAACTCGGGCCCACGCATAATGGCCTTAGCTTTCTCCACTTCTTCAATATGATGTTCAAGGTCAACGAAGCTATATTCTTTAAGCATTCCCTTGATATCTCTTTCTTCCTTAGTTATCGATCCCATTCTCTGCTTTTCTCTAAGATCCCGCAGGCGTTGGTCGATACGGCCTTTAACAAAAATAAGAAACTCTCGTGAGAAAATGTGGTCATACATTTCCACGTTGATATCTCTTTGTACAACATCAATACCATTCTGACGAAGAACTGAAGTGAGACTAGGAAGAGCTAAGTAAGGCGCCGTGGGAACCCACTCTGGAGGAAATAGTAATAAAACCTTTTTCATATGATTATAATTTAATATATAGGTGAAAAAAGTAAGCTAGCGATCTTTTAAGCATAACTGCTATGAATACATATATTAGACATCAAAGAACAAATAAACGCAAAAAAAACCGACGAGCTCTGAATAAAATTTATTATTTTTAATGCGATTTCATTCAACTTAGTGATAAAATAACTCAATTCTTCATACTTTAAAGTTTTCTGTAACAGGTTAAATAATAATTTGTTTCTTAAATCTTAAGAAAACTAAGCAAACCCAAGCTCTAGGAGATTACTTAACATCATGTCCTCTCAGCAACCTAGTAAAGAAATAATAGCTAAAATAATGCTAGATGAAGCAAACCTCACATTCTGTGAATCGTCGGAACGTAAAGATGCTCCTGGCGAGAGAAACCTAGAAGGTTCAGCCTGGGATGAGGGAAAAATGGATGGGGAATTTGACCTAGAAGATTACCAACGTATCTTAGAGCTACAGATGGAGGCAGTCTGTATTTGTGATAAACAACCTGAACTAGAACAAAAAACCGCCGATATATTTCAAACTGTTACACAAGAAAATGCAGACGATGTTATGGAACAAATAAAACAAGAACCCGAAGTACTTAGTTTAGCTCGCATTGCCGTAACTATTTTCATGCTTCGCTTTCCATCAGTTCAATCATTTGTTAATAAGGGACACCCCTTGGTTCTCGCAACAGACGAATACATGCTGGAAAATTCCAATGCGCAAAACTGGCATGACTATAAATTCATCGCCGAAGAATTTGGATGGAAATAAATTACTCAATTCGCTTGCAAATCTCAAATAGGCTCGCTAATTAAGTCATGGACTTTCGGTATCGCCTAGCAAAAAAAACATTTAAAAATAAAAAAATCCCCCAAAAGCGTGCAACAGGGATGGATGTCATTAGCCATGATCAGCGTGGAGACGATTCTTCGCCTGAGGTCAATCTACTGAGCCTTGACAAGCAAACCATCACACCAAAACCTAAACCTCAAGAAGAAGAAAAAGAAGTATCCAGGCGTGATCTCTTTTCCTTTGGAGGTTTTATGAAATCCGCTGCTGAAATCGATGTAAAACCAATTGAAGAAACTGACGAAGAAGAACTTGAAAATTCATTAGAAATAGATGAAACCCTTGATAAGCCTATCACCGATTTAAAAACGGATGGTCCATTAGTTGAAAAAAAAGGTTTTTTTAAACGCCTTATTTCCCGTTTTCGCCCTGACTCTGGATCAGATCTAAAAGAATCTGCTTCTACTAATCCAATAAAACCTGAATTAACAAATTCTGAAAGTGATGACCTTTCAAGCACTGTCCTCTCTGAAGAATCTAATAAAAATATAAAAACAAATAATAAAACTTCAGAAGAAATAGCGGATCTTGAGATTTCTGAAGAAGAGGAAGATGATGACCCTGAATATGATCGCCGTGGACTAATCAAGCAAGGTATGCATTTTTTTGCCAAACCCGCTGTTCAATCAGTTCAAGATAAAGTCGATAAAGTTAACGCGGCAGTTGATAAATTCACTAAAAGAGTCCCACTTCTTCGCCCACCCGGTGCGATTACCGAAAGGCAGTTCCTACAAGACTGTACTCGTTGTGATAAATGTATTCACGCTTGCCCAAAAGATGCGATAGTCAAAGCACCTAAAAAATTTGGGTTTCTTGTAATGGGGACACCTTACATTGATCCCATTAAAAATCCCTGTGTTATGTGCGATGACTTACCGTGCATCTCGGCCTGTCCCGATGGCGCATTATTGCCTGTCGATAGCCCGAGTGACGTCAATATGGGGTATGTCATACTTGATAAAAAGAAATGTCAAGCCTACGGGGATACTTTCTGTCAGCAATGTATTATCGACTGCCCAATTCCTGGCGCAATCACTCAAAATAAAGACCAACAACCAATTTTTCATAAAAATATATGCACAGGGTGCGGTGTTTGCGTAAGGTCCTGTAGCACAGTTAATATTCCGGTAGCTCTTAAAGTCAAACCCCTCATGGTGATCGAACAGCAAATCCGAAAAAAGCAAATGGAAGAAGAACAAATAAGATATGAAGCTGAGAAAAAAATACTAGAACAAAAAGCCATAGAGGACGAGCTGCTTGCCCAAAATATAGAAACAAAGACATCAGAAAGTGATATCGAAAACTCATAATCTATAGGTTCTAGGCTTAAACCACACCTCCTAGGTCAATTAAACCAATAAATCATGTGTCTCCTATGAAACTGCTATTTGCTTGTAGGGCGCAAGTAAATAAAGGCAAGAAGCTAAAATATATTTCTCATAACTATCTAGTTACAAACTTAGAGCCATTTGTTAAGAATTAGTTTTTAACTATCCTCCCAGAGTAATAACTTTTTTACCATTGAATTTCGACCCATCTAAATTTTCGGGGTATTATCATCAACATGACCTCAGCAGATTAGACTTACGTCAAATCCAATTATTTTTGGCTTAAATTTCATTTCAAACACTATCAAAGTGTTATCTCTTGCAAATCCCCCTAATTTTCAGTATGTTAATGGGTCTTTTAACAATCTTACAACTTTTATTTAATCTGGATAGAAAATGCAAGAACGCACTCACACTTGTGGAGAATTAACAGCAAAAAATCTAGATGAGGTAGTCACTCTTTATGGATGGATTCATACTCGAAGAGATCATGGTGGCCTTATCTTCATTGATCTTTGGGATAAATATGGGCTTACACAAGTAGTCCTCAATCCTCAAATAGACCAATTGGCCCATCAGGAGGCACATTCATTACGTGGCAATTTTGTAATTTCGGTTCGCGGTAAAGTAAGATCAAGACCAGAAGACATGATCAATCCGAAGCTTAAGACTGGAGAGATTGAAGTTTTTATTGAACAACTCGAAATCTTAAACCCATCAAATACTCCACCATTTACAGGCTGGGAACATCAGGAAGTTGGTGAAGCTACCCGACTGAAACATCGATACCTTGACTTAAGAAGTAATGAGCTCCAAAAAAACCTTGAATTACGCTACCAGATAACTCGAGTTGCAAGGGATGTTCTTGATAAGGCTAAGTTTATTGAAATAGAAACACCTATTCTAACCAAGAGTACCCCTGAAGGTGCTCGTGACTATCTAGTTCCAAGCCGCCTTAATCCTCAGAAATTTTATGCATTACCTCAGTCGCCACAACTTTTCAAACAAATCTTAATGGTATCGGGAATGGATCGATACTTTCAGATTGTAAAATGCTTCCGAGACGAGGATCTACGACTGGACCGACAACCAGAGTTCACACAAATTGACATGGAAATGTCTTTTGTTAACGAGAAACAAATTTTTGCTCTGGTTGAGGACATGATCGCTTCTATCTACAAGCAAACACTAGATATAAGAATCGAAACTCCTTTCGCAATATTAAAGTACCAGGATGCAATCAATCGGTTTGGTTCAGATAAACCAGACTTGCGATTTGGACTCGAATTGGTGGATGTAAGCGAGGTGGTAAGAGGTGCCGGCTTCAAGGTATTTGCACAAGCACTTGACGACGGAGGACAAGTCAAAGCAATTAACATCAAAAACAGTGCCGACTCTCTTTCCCGCAAAGCATTGGATGACCTTACCGAGGTTGCGAAAACTTATGGGGCAAAAGGAATGGCTTGGATCAAGATTCAACAAAATGAATTACAGTCGCCTATCATTAAGTTTTTTGAAAAAGAAATATTGGACAAACTTATTAAAACGGTAAAGGGGGAACCTGGCGACACCATTGTATTTTCTGCCGACAACCCAAAAATTGTAGCAGATTCTCTTGCTAACGTAAGGTTAAGCGCTGCAAAGCTTCTAAATTTAATAGAAGACAATCTAATTAAATTGGTATGGGTCACCGAATTTCCGTTAGTAGAATACAACGAAGAACAGAACCGTAATACCGCAATGCATCATCCATTCACAGCTCCATTAGAAGAAGATCTGGAAAAATTCGAATCAAACCCAAACGAAATGAGAGCACGAGCTTACGATCTAGTTCTTAATGGAAATGAAATTGGTGGCGGAAGCGTCCGTATTCACCGAAGAGATATACAGCAAAAAATGTTTAAACTACTTGGTATTGAAAAAGAAGAAGCAGAGCTGAAGTTTGGTTTCCTTTTAGATGCGCTTCAGTATGGTGCACCACCTCATGCAGGAATAGCCTTTGGATTGGACCGCATTGCGATGCTATTGGCAGGAGCACCATCAATCCGAGAAGTCATCGCCTTTCCAAAAACACAGAAAGCTACATGTCTTATGACACAGGCGCCTTCTGAAATAGATTCAAAGCAACTCAAAGAATTAGCTCTAAAGTACGACCTCTCGTAATTCATTAACCCCGCGCAAGAAAAAAACAGTCTTATTCATATACTTTTAATTCTTCCTGCTAATTCTTTCACAAATAGTTCGAGATACTGAGGAGATACAGCCGAGATATGCGGTGTAATAAGAACATTATCGAGTTGCCATAATCGAGAGTTTTCTGAAAGAGGCTCGGCAGCAAAAACATCTAGGTATGCCCCAGCTAGTTTCCCACCTTGAAGCAAAGCAACCAAGTCGTTCTCTTGGTAAACATTGCCCCGACCTATATTATAAAGATAACAGCTTGAGGGTAGTTCGCATAATAACTCGTGAGTTAGAAGACCTTCTGTTTTTTCTCCACCAGGTAGTGTAAGAATTAGGTGGTCGGTTGTGCCTAGAACTTCAGAAATATTATCAGGTCCAACAATACTATCACCTTCAGTAAAATAATCTGGGATTTTAGCACTAGTTCTTTTAATTCCCGTAATAGTACAACCGTAAGGTTTTAGAAATTTTCCCAAACACTGACCTATTGCACCGAACCCAAAAATAGTCACCCTGCTTGCTTGAAGCGAACCCAAACATTCAGAAATTTTCACGCGCGCCCATTTTCTCTGAGATTGCATTTTTTTCGAGTACTGAAATGCCTTTAAAAAATAAAAAACTGCACCAATTATACTTTCAGCAATCATCGGACCATGAAATGCCCCATACCATATTTTAATTCTACTATTCCCTAAATCAATCCAGTCTTTTCCTGCAGCTGGTGTTGCAATAAGTTTTAGATTATTCGCTTTTTCAAGCCACTTTTGTTTAAAAAACCACACAACGACCCTCTCTGCTTCTGGTAATTGATCTAAAAATTCTTTTGTGTTTTGACAGACGGTCACCTTTAACCCAGGAACTAACTCCTCTAATAGATCCCTATGAAATGGCAAAAAATTCCATGCCTTCACATGTGAATGGCTTAAATAGACCAACATTTTCTTTTTTACACCCATAGAGCCTTTAAACCTTATTATTTCATATCGCTCAAACATAAAAAAACTTCACAACGTTGTAAATGCTTTTACTTAGTTTATGCCATGTTATACTTTTAACTATAAATACTAAATCCGAGTTTTTAAATAAGTCCGCTAATCTCAGAGTTCGAGCAAAATTTTTATATAATTTAAAGACCTACCCTAAATAAAAGGTATCCATTTTACGGAGAACTATCTTTCACACCAACTAGTTTGAAGAGTAAGAGGCTCTTACTAATTTTATGGATAAAAAGACAACCGATCAAATACACTACCTTATATTAAAGACACACTCTTTGACAGGAGTCATCCCGGTAGGTGCGTTTCTGGTTCTTCACTTTTCCATTAACTCTCTGCGCACAGTAGGTGTTTGGCCTTACCAAATAAGCATAGACATTATTAACAATCTTCCATTCCTCATATGGATTGAAGCTGGATTCATAATTGCTCCACTGATGTTCCACTCACTGGTTGGTTTTTATATATATTTTTCTGGGAGATCAAATCCCTTTCGATACAACTATCCACACAACTGGATGTATACCCTACAAAGACTCTCTGGGGCAGTTGTTTTTGCGTTTTTGATCTATCATTTAGCGACAACAGTAGTCCCCAAACTTTGGTATGGAAATACTCAGTTCGAAGCTGCTCCATACTTGATTTATGTAATGAACCAGGAATTTAAATCCTGGGATGGACGCATTATTTATGCGATTGGTATTGTAGCTGCAACCTTTCATTTTTCTAGCGGATTATGGGGTTTCTGCATTTCATGGGGAATTCTAATAGGTCGTCGGGCGCAAACAAACGCAGGCTATATTTTTGCATTATTTGGGTTAGTGCTTACAGTAATGGGTCTTTCGACCGTTGTCGAATTTTCACTCCATCCCGTCGGGGTTGAAGCGACGGAACCAGGATAAAAAAATGGCGAAACGTAAAAAAAAAATAATCGTTATTGGGGGTGGTTTGACGGGACTTTCACTCGCAATGAAAATCTGCGAGCGCAATGCCGAGGTGGTTATCGTCTCTTACCAGTCTCTAAAAAGATCTCATTCTGTGTGTGCTCAGGGAGGTATCAATGCAGCGATTGACGCAAGAAATGAAGGAGATTCTCCCGAAAACCATTTTTACGACACGATTAAAGGTGGGGACTTTCTAGCTCATCAGCCTCTAGTGAGGGACATGTGCTACCAGGCACCGGCAATTATTCATCTATTGGACCGTATTGGAGTTGCATTCAACCGAACTGGTGAAGGTCACCTGGAGTTTAGGCGTTTTGGTGGAACTTTATATTCACGGACTGCATTTGCCGGTGCAACCACGGGGCAGCAATTAGTTTATGCTTTGGATGAGCAGGTTCGTCGATTCCAGCACGATGGTTCAGTAGAGACTCTTGAATGGCATGAGTACCTAGGAGCTGTTCTTGACTCACAGGGTATTTGTAGAGGTGCTGTACTTCAAGATTTGCGAACTAACACAGTATTTACTTTAGCAGGAGATGCAGTAGTACTTGCTACAGGTGGACCAGGCCAGGTCTATGTAAAATCCACTAATTCAACTGTTAATACAGGTGCTGCAGCAACGATGGCCTACCTTCAGGGTGCCAAGTATGGCAATGGTGAATTTATTCAGATCCACCCTACTGCTATCCCCGGGCCGGACAAACTGCGCTTAATGAGTGAATCTGCTCGAGGGGAAGGAGGACGTCTTTGGGTTCCAAGAAAAGCTGGTGATGCAAGACCTCCAAAATCAATCCCCGATAGAGAGCGCAACTACTTTCTGGAAGAAAAATTTCCTCTATTTGGAAACCTTGTACCACGCGATGTTGCCTCACGAGAAATTCACGATATCGTCTATAACCAACACTTAGGAATTGCCGGAGAACCTATGGTCTATCTCGACCTAACTCACAAATCCAGGGAGTTTCTTGAAGATCGTTTGGGAGGAATTATAGATATTTATAAAAAGTTTACAGGTGATGACCCAAAAGATGTTCCTATGAAAATTTTTCC